>SDBV01000466.1_pt1 | contig 57981 bp, 53 predicted proteins | sample 2277081 | NCBI WGS metagenome assembly SDBV01 (sample SAMN10402039, study PRJNA504765) | marine sediment metagenome | isolation source: marine sediment core GS10_PC15, 223 cmbsf | place: Arctic Ocean: Southern Knipovich Ridge | collected 2010
TTAGAGCTTCTAACGAACAGACTCTTGCCGCAGAGGACACAGCGCGGCAAAGCCGCAACCAAATATCGCTGGTCCGCAGATGACGCAGATTTGCGCAGATTGAGATCCCTAATATTCTTACAGGGATATACAGGATGAACAGGATAAGGGAATAGGTTGTTGCTACAAGGATTAAGAATCAACCTGTGTATCCTGTCCATCCCTGTCTGATCCCTTTTGTCTGCCCATCTACGGTTCATTCTGTCAGATGTTTTTAGAGGCATATGGGATGGGTCTTTTCCGGATCGATACCCAATTCCTCGATCGCTTTCTTTACCACTTTCTTGTCAATATCGCCCTTCTGAGAGAGAGAGTAAAGCGTAGCGATGACCGCAATCTCTGCATCTACTTCGAAGAACCGCCTGAGATTGGGCCGGGTGTCGCTTCGACCGAATCCGTCCGTACCCAGACTCATGAGCCCACCCGGCACCCAGGGAGCGATCTGGTCGGGAACCATCTTCATGTAATCGGAAAGAGCTACGAACACGCCGTCCTCTTTCTCCAGGATCGTCTCCAAATACGATTTCTTTTGCGGCGAAGATGGGTGCAACATGTTCCAACGTTTGACATTGAGCGCTTCAGTTCTCAGCCGCTTGTAACTCGTGGCGCTCCAGACGTCGGCCGACACGTTGTACTTGGCCAGGATTTCCTGCGCCCTCAGCGCTTCCCACAGGATGGGGCCGCTTCCGAAAATGTGGGCTTTGTGTCCCCGCTTCTTGCCTTCCCTGAACCTGTAAAGGCCGTTCAGAATACCCTCTTCGATTCCCTCGGGCATCGGCTCCATCCGATAATTCTCGTTGTAAAGGGTCAGATAATAGAAGATTTCCTCTCCGTCCTCGTACATTCGCCGGATCCCGTCCCGGATAATCACCGCGATTTCATATGCGAACGCCGGATCGTAGGTCAGCAGAGTCGGGATCGTGCCGGCGAGAATATGGCTGTGCCCATCCTGATGCTGCAACCCTTCGCCGTTCAGCGTAGTGCGCCCTGCCGTGGCGCCCAGCAGAAATCCCTTCGCTCTGATATCGCCGGCAAGCCACATGAGATCGCCAATCCGCTGGAAACCGAACATCGAGTAATAGATATAAAAGGGGATCATGTTGATACCGTGAGTGGCATATGCCGTTCCGGCAGAGACGAACGAACACATCGATCCCGCCTCGGTAATTCCCTCTTCCAGGATTTGCCCATCCTTGGCCTCGTGATAGAAAAGCAGCGTTTCCCGATCGACGGGCTCATACAATTGTCCCTTTGTGGAATAGATCCCGTACTGGCGGAAGAGCGCATCCATCCCGAAGGTCCTGGCCTCGTCTGGGATAATGGGAACGATCTGCCTTCCAAATTTCTTGTCGGCGAGCAGTTTCGCGAGCAGGCGAACAAAGGCCTGCGTCGTAGAAACTTGAAGCCGTCCGGAGCCTTTGAGAAACTCTTCGAATTCCTCCAGTTTCGGAGCCCGGACCGGCTCAGCGGCGGCCTTCCGCGTGGGAAGGAACCCGCCGAGTTCTTTTCTGCGCTTCAGAAGGTACTTTATCTCCGGGCTTCTCTTTGACGGCCTGTAGAAGGGAGCGTCCACGACGTCTTCATCTTCGATGGGAATATCGAATCGAGAACGGAACTCTCGCAGCTCTTTTTCATTGAGCTTCTTCTGCTGGTGTGTGATGTTCCTCCCTTCGCCGGCCTCGCCGAGGCCATATCCCTTGACCGTTTTGGCCAGGATCACCGTCGGCGAACCCTTATGCTCGACAGCAGCCCTGTAAGCGGCGTAGACCTTCTTCGGGTCGTGACCTCCACGGACCAGCTTCTGGATCTGCTCATCCGTCAGATGGTTGACCTTTTCCTTCAAGCTGAGACTCCGGTCAAAAAAGTGCTTGCGTGTGTAACTGCCGGGCGCAACGGAATATTTCTGGTAATCTCCGTCCACCGCCTCCCCCATCCGCTTCACCAGGAGCCCATCATGATCGTTTTCGAGCAGTGGGTCCCAGTCAGAACCCCAGATCACCTTGATCACATTCCACCCGGCGCCGCGGAATACTGCCTCCAACTCTTGAATGATTTTCCCGTTGCCTCGCACCGGCCCATCGAGGCGCTGGAGATTGCAGTTGACGACCCAGATCAGGTTGTCCAGATTCTCACGAGCCGCCAGAGAGAGAGAGCCCAGCGTTTCCGGTTCATCGGTCTCGCCGTCACCCACAAAACACCAGACTCTCGGTTCATCGCCTTCACGAAGGCCGCGCGCATGCAGGTACCGGTTGAATCGCGCCTGATAGATGGAAAGGATCGGCGCCAGCCCCATGGAAACGGACGGGAACTGCCAGAAGTCAGGCATCAGATACGGATGCGGGTAGGAGGAGAGTCCTCCGCCTTTGGCCAACTCCTGGCGGAAATTCTTGAGGTTCTCCTTCGTCAGCCTGCCCTCGAGAAAAGCCCGGGAATAGTTGCCGGGCGAAGCATGTCCCTGGAAAAAAACCAGGTCAGCCGGGTGGTCGCCGTCGCCCCCCCTGAAGAAGTGGTTGAAACCCACCTCATACAGGGTTGCCGCGGATGCGTAAGTGGAGATGTGGCCACCAATCCCGCCATGGATCCGGTTGGCGTTCACCACCATGGCCATGGCATTCCAGCGGACGAGGCTCTTGATGGACCGCTCAATCTTCCGGTCCCCTGGGTAGGGAGGCTCTTTCTCCGGGGGAATCGTGTTTACATAGGGGGAATTCAGCACTAACGGCACATTTATTCCGGAATTCCTGAGCTTCTCCACCAACAGGTTCAGGAATGACACCGCTCGATTCGAATCCTGGGCCCGCAGCATGTGCTCGACGACATCCCCCAGAGAATCCATCCACCGGCGCGTTTCCGCGATCCCTGGATTGTCCTCTGAAGTCGCTGATCCCTTCTTCTTGTGGGTTGAATCAGCTGAGTTTTGTCCTGTGCTTTCCCTGGAAATCATGTGTCCGCCTATACATTCATGCGGGAATATCCGCTCCCGGCCCCTGGTCAGCGTTAAGCGATATATGAAGAGTCCTTTATGAGGCTTGAGATTAAGGATATAATAAATGCAATTTCGATCCGTAGTTCTACTGAGGGCCAAAACGCCCGACACGACGAACCGATGAAATTGATTGACTTAACTTTCCCAAGTCCCCAGCAGAATCTCGCCTGCGACGAGGCGCTGCTGGAATTCTGCGAGAATGGCTATGAGGAAGAGATTCTTCGCTTCTGGGAGCCTCAGGATCATTTCATTGTACTGGGATACTCCGAAAAAATACACTCCGAAATGGGTCATTTCTGCGAAGAGTCGCCGCCAGTCCCTGTTCTCAGGCGCTGCAGCGGAGGCGGGACGGTCGTCCAGGGACCAGGGTGTTTGAACTATACTTTGATTCTGAGCAGGGAGAATTCACACCCTTTGGGAAATATCAAACAGACGAATAGGTATGTCCTCGACCGTCACCGGGAAACACTGAACGGGACTCTGAATGGGCAGATTCAAGTCCAGGGGGTCACAGATCTGACGATTGATGGGAAGAAGTTCTCCGGGAATGCCCAGCGCCGGAAACGACATTTCCTGCTCTTTCACGGGACATTCCTGATCGATTTTGATATTTCCCTCATCGAGAAGCTGCTCCCAATTCCCTCGAAACAGCCCAGCTATCGCCAGAACCGGTGCCACGACGACTTTTTGACGAATATCCATATTTCACAGACAGTCGTTAAAGAGAAGCTCTGTGAATTATGGAAAGCCGCTGCAACGCTGGATGCGGTTCCTCATGACAAGATCGAATCTTTGGCGGCAACGCAATATTGCAGTGAGGAATGGACCTATAGATAATGTAGCCGACCGCTCTGAATCCCAGTCCGATTGCGGGATCCAGCGGTTTGTTCAGGACGTCAAAAGACAGGAAGCATTAATCGACCCAAACTGACCCCGGAAAACACCATGACCGAAAAACATCCCTGGCATTCATCATTGACCTTCAAGATCATCGCCTCCTGTGTGGTTCTCTTTTTGTGTCTGGCCGGGGCGATCTATGTCGCCTCCTCGGAACTTCACCAACAAACAGTTCAAGAGATGCGCACAGCGAGCGAGAAGTTGGCGGAAGAGTTAAGCCTGCTTATCCGTGAGCAGGGCCCGGAAAAGCTTTCGGATCTCAGTGGGGAGCTGGGGGAATTCCTGCCCGGATTCGGGGCCCTGAACGAAGGCGGCTTCAATTTCGAGATCCGAATCGGGGAGGAATTTTTCGAGTTCCCTCCGAAAAGCACCACGGCTTCAGACTCTGAGGACGAGGGGCCGCTCGCGCGAATCCATGTCCAGAGCAAATTTGACACCGATGAGGGAGAACGAGTCGAGATCAGCATGTGGACGGTTGTTCCCCCCTACACGGAGATTCTCGAACGATACCAGGCCCATTTTCTGTGGATACTGGCCGTGTTGTTCGTGATTGCGCTCGCGGCCCTCTGTTACTGGGTGTTGAGGATGCTCCGTCCGCTGCGAGAGCTGACAGATGCCTGTTCCCAGATCCGGGAAGGAAACCTCAAGTCGGTAGCCGTCGATCGAAACTCGCGGGAAATCATCCTTCTCGAGGAGAAGTTCAATGAGATGATCGGTTCGCTCAAGGAAAAGGAAGTCATGGAGAAGCGGCTGAACCGCGCGCAGAAACTGTCCGCCCTGGGGACCCTCGCCGCAGGGATAGCCCATGACATCGGCAATCCTCTGAACGCCATCAAGCTCATCGCGTCCCACCTTGCCGACGAGGGATCCAAGGACTCCGAAGGGGATGGGAAAACCACCACGCAGTATGCCCGGACGATCGTCGAGGAGGTCGGACGGATGGAAAAGACCGTTGAGGGCTTCCTGGACCTGACAAGAGAGAGAAAACTCCAAGTCCATCCCGTGGATCTAGACAGGATTCTCGAGGAAATCCGGTCTCTTGTCCGGAGAGAATGCCAGAGGCGCGGAATCAACTGCGATTTCGATCTCAATTTGAACGAGGTTCGGACAGAGTGCGACCCGGAACTGATCAAGCGGACCGTCCTGAACCTGATCCTCAACGCATTGGACGCCACGCCTTCCGATGGGAGGATACGAGTGCGGTCCGGGAAAGAGAACGGGTACATTCTGATCGAGGTGGAAGACACGGGTCACGGAATGGATCGGGTGACTCTCGACCGCGCGTTCGAGCCTTATTTCACCACAAAGCCCTCGGGAACGGGTCTGGGGCTGGCGCTCGCCCACCGAATCATCGAGCAACATCATGGAAAGATAGACCTGGAAAGCGCGCCCGGACAAGGAACGCGCGTTCGGATCCGCCTCAAAGAGAGATTCGACCTGGACGCAAACAGGGAAGACCGGTCAAATGGTGAGTGAGAGAAGAATCCTGGTTGTCGACGACGAGGCTGTCCAGCGGCAGATCATCGGCGATATCCTCCGTGGTGCAGGCTACCAGCCCGACATAGCGGAGAACCTGAGCGAGGGAGTCGAAAGAATCACCGCGAGCGAATATGACCTGGTGCTCAGCGATGTGCGGATGCCCGACGGCAGCGGCCTCGACCTCCTGACCACCATCAAGCAGAACTCCCCCGATTGTCCCGTGATCCTGATGACGGCTTACGGCGAGGTAAAAGACGCCGTGGAGGCCATCAAGCGCGGCGCCGAGGACTACCTCCAAAAACCGTTCAACAAAGAAGAACTGCTGATCGTCATCGAAAAAGTGCTTAAAAACCGCCGCCTCCGCTCGGAGCGCGACCAGCTGCAGGCCATCGCGGAGGAACGTTATCAGCTGGGAGAGCTGATCGGGAAAAGCCCAGAGATGCAATCCCTCTACTGGATGCTCGAGAAGGCTATGGGGGTGGACAGTACGGTCCTGATCGAAGGAGAAAGCGGCACAGGGAAGGATCTTGCCGTGCGGTGCATTCATTTCGGCAGCCCGAGAAAGGATCGCGCATTCGTCGTGGTCAATTGCGCCGCGATCCCGGAGAATCTGGTGGAAAGCGAGCTCTTCGGACATGTCAGGGGAGCGTTCACCGGCGCCACTCGAGATAAAAAGGGAAAGTTCGAGATGGCGGACGGCGGAACCATCTTCCTGGATGAGGTGGGCGACATGCCCCTGGCGGCGCAAGCGAAGCTCCTGCGCGTCCTGCAGGGACGGGTGATTGAGCGGGTGGGCGGCACTCGCGAGATTTCAGTGGATGTCCGGGTGATCGCCGCTTCGAACAAGGACCTGGAAGAGCGGGTCCGACAGGAGCAGTTCCGCGAAGACTTGCTCTTTCGCCTCAACGTGATCCCCATGGTCATTCCTCCGCTTCGCGATCGGAAGAGTGATATACCGTTGCTTATCGATCACTTCCGGCGGAAGATCGGTGACCGTCTCGGCCGGAGTCCCCAGCCGATCAACCCGGAGGCTCTCGACTTGCTGACCCGATATGATTGGCCGGGCAATGTTCGGGAACTGGAGAACACCCTCGAACGGATGACCATCTTGACCGATTCGGAGACGATCCGCCCGGAGGACCTTCCTTCCGATATCGGCAGAGCGTCCCGCGCCGGACGCGCCGAGGACAACGGACGGTTTGCCCTGCCGGAAGAAGGTGTCGACCTGGAAGAAGTCGAGATCAATCTCATCCGCCAGGCCCTTCAAAAAGGGGACGGGCAACTCAAAAAGGCCGCCCAGCTCCTCGGTCTTTCCTATAAAACCCTCCAATACCGCGTGCGAAAGTACGGCTTGAAATAGATCCGATAATCGCGAACTAACCGCTGAGCGCACAGTGCGGCAAAGCCGCAACCAAAAATCCTGTCCGCAGATGACGCAGATTTACGCAGATTGAGACCGATAATACTCTTACAGGGATATACAGGATGAACAGAAATCAGCATGGGCCAAGGCCCATCCTACATACCCTTGATTTCTTGGCGCTCTTGGCGTCTTGGCGGTTCATTTTGAGACGGCCATGTTACTCGCCGACTTGTTGAAACCCGGAACCCCGAACCCGAGACCCGGAACCCGGAACGTAGTACAGAGGAATTGTGTCTCGGCGTTCTCGGCGTTCTCGGCGGTTCAAATCCAATCTCCCATCCCCGCGTTTCGTCGGTCCGGACCCGCACCGCGTCCAATAAAGCAAGAGGAATCGAAATCGGCATGGCACCATCCGATGAGCAGCTTGTGAAGGAATTCCTCGCCGGCCGGGGGGATGCGTTCGACCGCCTGGTCGAGCGGTGGGACAAACGCGTCCTGAATCTAGCCTACCGGTTCTTTGGTGATGCGAACCACGCGGAGGATGTCCGGCAAGAAGTCTTCATGACGCTCTACCTCAAGGCCGACCGTTTTTCTTCAAGAGCGACATTCTCCACCTGGTTCCACCGGCTGATATTTAACAAGTGCAAGGATCTCGCCCGGAGGCGGCGGCGCCGATTCTGGGCAAGCTTGAAAAACGGGGAGTTGAAGGACGGGATCCGTGAAATCGCGGCCCCCGGCCCTCAGGCGTGGCAATCGGCTGACCGCGAATACATTGCCGAGGTGGCCCGGGAGGGACTGGCGGCGATCCCCGTCAAGGAGCGGGAAGTGGTCATTCTGAGGCATTATGAGGGAATGACGTTCCCCAAGATTGCCGCCATTCTTCGTGTTCCGGAAACAACTGCAAAGTCCCGTTTGAAGAAAGGGCTTGAACACCTGCGAGATCATTTTCATTCCAAAAACATCTCATGGGAGGACATAGAATCATGAACTGTCGAAAAGCGCGGGAGCTAATCCCTGAAAGAATTGTAGAAAGCCTTGACGCCGGCGCCGAGCCGGAGCTGGAAAAGCATCTGAAGGAATGCGCCGAGTGTCGCAGGGAGTTTGAATCCTACCGCAATGTCATAAAGGGCATCAAAGAAATCGAGGATATTTCGTCAAGGCTCTCTCCCCAGGCGCTCACACAGTTAATCCGGCTCTCGGCAGCGAGCCGCGCACCCGTCACAAGATTGCGTGTGTCCACAGTGGCGGGATGGGCATTGGCCGCAATTGCCCTGGCGTTGTTCCTGATTGGAGGGCGAATACAGTTGAGTCAGGGCGAAATGGTCGTGAGCTGGAAGCAACCGGACGAAGATATCACAACGCTCCAGGAGCCGGAGCAGGTCAGGGCGGAGTTGGAGGACGAGGTAGCCGTTGCCCTGGCGAAGATCGTGCGAATGATACAGGAGAGCGAAGCGCGGCAGGAGATCAAGCTGACACAGTTGGCGGAAGAGATTGGCACAGAAAACCAGTGGCAGCGCGATGCCCTGGCGAGGCAGCTTGTCCAGTGGCGACGGGAATCTTCACAGAATCTTTATCGGACGAACAGTGTCGTGAACGACCTGTTCGAGACTGTCACAGGAACTTATGGGATATCTCCCCGAGTCGTTCCCGCAAGTTATTCGAAAGGAGTGGAATGATCATGAAAAGGTGGACTCTTACAATCACCCTCATGTTGGCCGTGGTCCTGTGTGTTCCTCCGGCCTCGGCCCAGTTGCTCAGCAATGAACCCCCTGCACCGGAGGAAACCTCCGCGAAGGTCCTGCCGGTGTTGACCATGTCGGCCCAGTTGTACGAAACTACCTCCGCCACACTGAAGGGCCCATCCCCGGAGGCCTTGAAACAGATTCAGATCCTCCGGACGGTCGTCGTGCGTTCCCTGAGCGAGCAGTTTCCCGATCTCGCCGGGTCTGACAAGCCCGTCATGTTCGGTTTTGGCGGGGGTGGATTCGGTGGAGGCGGACTCGGCGGTGGCGGCTTTGGCGGCGGACTCGGCGGTGGCGGCTTTGGCGGCGGATTCGGAGGAGGCGGATTTGGCGGTGGAGGTATGCGCGGTGGAGGTATGCGCGGTGGAGGTATGCGCGGAGACACCATCCCCATGCCACCACAGCCTCCGGGTGCAGCCTCACGGCCAGCGAGTTCCGGCGGCGAGCAGGAGCTTTTCTCGTCGAGTGGATTCTATCTCCCCGGCTACGGGGCAGTTGTGATGGTTTACTACAGTGCGATAGTGAGGGAGAAAAAGGAGCAGACGGATCAGGAAGCGCCGTCGCTCTGGGATAGAGTCAGGCTGGAGTTGGAGGGGAATCCGCCGCTTCCGGAAGTCGATGAGGACGAGGCGGTGGATCCAAAGGTGATCGGCGACGTGCAAGAAGCGCTGGTATCGCTGCTGGCCGAAAACGGCAAGAACCTTGAAGGACTGGCCGACTCCGAACGGGTTACCGTCCTTTTTGGCCCAGGCGGGGAAGCTCGTCGGACCGCCCCGTCGTTTTCCGAGATCAAAAAGATCTATGGCGACGCCCTCAAATTTTCCGTAATCAGTTCCGAACGGACCATCATCACCAGGCCTGATGGCGTAAACATGTCATTTCCGGCAGGTCGACCGGATGCCCCCGCGGCCCAAGGCCCGACGGTGTTTGTGAGCGGGGTGATGAAGGATCTGAAGACAAGACCGGACGCAGCAATCGAGGCGCTTCAATACTGACGTGGGGCGAAAAAGGGGCTACTCTTCCGGCTGGTCGACTGCCTTCTGAATTGCGTTCCTGAGATCGTCGGTCGTGAAAGGCTTCTGAAGAAAGGCCTTGATAAACTCGTAGGATATGTCGTAATGCTCCTGGGGATTCGTGTAAGCCGTCGAGGTCGCCACGATTGTGGGAGTGTCCAGGCCACGGGCGCTCATAAGTGCGAGCGCTTCCAGGCCATTCATGTTCGGCATGACGATGTCCATGATGACGAGGTCGAACTTCTTCTGCTCGAGTTGTCCCAGCGCATCCTCTCCATCGGACACAATGATCAGGTCGTGCTCACCGAGAAGCGTTTCATAGCTCTCGATCATTCTTTCGTCGTCTTCGGCTATCAGAATATGCATACTGTCACCCCCCGGAGAATGCCGTGGATTCTATGCGGCTCACCCCATGGCTGGAATGGTAACATAAAATATTGACCCGTTTCCTTCCTTACTCTCGACGGAGATCTTCCCCCTGTGCTTTTCAACAATCCCGGATGCGACTGAAAGCCCGAGACCTGTCCCCCGGCTCTTTGTGCTCGAGAAGGGATCGAAAATCGACTCCATTAAATCTGCGGGAATGCCACAGCCGTTGTCAGCGACTTCGAATGTCACCCCATTGCCCTCATAACTGGTCCGCATGGCAACCCAATCTCCGCGTTTGGTCGCTTCCTGGCTGTTTCGAATGAGGTTGAGAAGGACCTGGCGCAGTTTTTCGCTGTCCGCCCGGATCGGCGGGGTGTTTTCCGCGAGTTCGAGCCGGAACTCCTTGCCCCGGCGTTCCATCGCTTTTGCCATGGATTCATGAACGTCCTTCGCGAGGAAGTTCGGATCGGTAGCTTCCAGAGTCAGGGGCCTTTCTGCCTGGGCAGGATCCTGCAAGTCCGCAAGAAACGTCCGCATTCGCGCTGAGTCCTTCCTGAGAAGCTCCATAATCGTGTCAATGCTCGTATCCGAGACATCGAGGGAGCGCAGCCGTTCCTCGATCAATTCCAATCCCTGGAACATAGGCCCCAGGACGTTTCCCGCCTCGTGGGCGATGGAGCGGACTTTCTTGCCCAGTTCCGCGTTCAATTCGGCCGCTTTCTTCTCCCGATCGAGTTCCGCCTGGGCGATAGCCGAGGCCGCCCGGTTGGCGAAAACGGTGAGCAGGTGAAGATCCCGGTGACCGAAACAACCGGGCATGCGCCGGTTGTCCACCTGGATCATCCCCATGATCTCCTTTCCGCGCCAAAGGGGAGCGCACATCCCCGACTTGATCCCGCTTGTGACAACGGAGTCGCTGTTTGAAATCGTTTCCATCGGGTTCTCGATAAGGATAGCGTGTCCTTCGGAAAGCACCCGCCTGAAAATGGAGTGACTCACCATCCCCTTCAAAGACGGAGGAGAATCTTCTCCGCGGCGTTTCCCCAAGCGGAATTGGAACCGGTCCGTGCCCTTGACGCGGACAACCAGAAAGGCGTTGTTCGCTCCCGAAAAAACCTGGAGCAACATCTCAAGAATGTTTTCCAGGAGCTCATCGAGGTCCAAGGTCGCGAACTGAGTCTCCAGGGTGTAAATGGCTGCCAGGGCCTTTTCATCCCCCTTCAGCGACTTCTCGAGGGTCTCAAACTCCCCCAACTCGCGGAAAGTGGAAACCTGCTCTTGGATCTCCCCTCCAACTTCCTTGAGCAGGCTGATACTCTGGACCTTGATTTCCTCGACGGTGATTTTTGAACCACCCAGGAGGATTTCATCTCCCGTTTTCAGGCGTTGCTCGGAACGCGTCTGGTCCTTGCCCAGCAGGATGGTCGGCCCTCCCCGGCGAATAGCGGTTCCGATATCGCTCAGCAGATCGCGATAAACGTATTCGCCGTCCCGAAGCTCAATCTGTCCGTGAACGCGGGAAAGGGCCTCGTCAGTCAGGTATATGTGGAAGTTCTCGTCCGGGTCATTGCCCCGGCCGAGAAAAATGGCGGAAGCGCGGCTGGAAAACTCGCGACGCTGGCCACTGACCTCTATTTGAAGTCGAATCATCGCAAGTCAACTGGACCGGCCCCCTCGCAAGGGCCAGTCGTTTTTTCCCGGCGGATCGATATCCATTTCAATGTTAATGTTATAGTATCATAACTGTATCAAGGGCTTGCAGTTATGTCAATTCACCAAGAGAAGGGAGCTTTCGCTTGCCCATAGCCATTCTCGGTCCCCCCGCTTCGGGGAAATCGACCCTGTTCCGGGCCCTCACATCCCGTACCGGCCAATCGGAGGAAAGCCACTCCCACAACGAGCCAGTCCCCGGGATCCTGAGGAACTGGGAACCCCGTCTGGAGCGGCTGGCCTCGGTCATCAAGCCCAAGCGGGTGGTTCATCCAACTTTCGAAATATTCGACATTCCCGGGTCCCCTTGGGAAACGGGAAAGGGAAGAGAGCCTGTCATCCGAGGCATCCGTCAGTCCGAGACGTTTCTAATTGTGATTCCCGCATTTGATCCGACTCGTGATCCCGGAAAAGAACTGGGCGATATGAAAACGGAAATGATCATTTCCGACCTTGCCCAGGTTGAAAAACGCCTTAAGCGCATGAAGAAAGAGCACGCCGAAGGATTGGAGTGCGACATTATCGAGACGGTCAACGAGCATCTATCTCAGGACCGCCCCCTTCGCTCCCTGTCCCTGACTGAAAGGGAAGAGGAAGCCATCCGGGGCTATGGTTTTCTCAGCCAGAAGCCTGCAATTGTGGCCATAAACCGTGCGGAGGACAACAGCCTCGACCTTTCCGACCTCCGCAGCCAGGCTACCGACTTTGGAATGCGAGTGTTCGATGTTTGCGCCACGTTGGAGGAGGAGCTGGCGGAATTGGCGGAGTCGGAACAGGAGGAGATGCGGGCGGCCCTGGGGCTTGACCGACCGGCAAAGGACCAGTTCGTGTCGGAGGTTTATCATCTCTGGCATTACATCACCTTCCTGACAGCCAATCCCAACGAATGCCGAGCATGGCCGGTGCCGGAAGGAATCACGGCTGTCCATGCGGCAGGAAAAATCCACTCGGATATGGAGAAGGGATTCATTAAGGCGGAAGTAGTGAAATACCAGGACTTTGAAGAACTGGGCGGAATGGCCCAATGCCGCCAGGCAGGAAAATTACGCCTCGAGGGAAAGGATCACGCGGTTCATGACGGAGATATCATTACCTTCCGGTTCAACGTGTGATAAAATAATAAAACCAGGTATGACGGGAAGTTACAAGAAATCGGAGCACTTCTGGGAGTAAATGAGCACACATTGGACATATTTCCTCGCAGCGGTGGAAGAGGCCGAATCAGGTGGGATAACTCTTACGCATGTCCTGGTGGTTATTTTTGCTTTGGTTGCGCTAGCCCTGTTCATGGAGCATCGAGGACGGCGGAAAGAGCAGAAGCGGATCATTGAAGAGCGGTGGCGGCAGTTTTCCAACGAGCTGGACCTATTCTCTCCGACCTCCGAGGAGAAGAACCTCCTGGTCGAAATAGCCAAAGAGAGCGATCTCGAGCGGCCGGTGGACATGATCCGTGTTCGCCGGATACTTGACGACTGTGTAAACCGGAAGATCCGTCTACTCAAATCGAAAAAGGTTGCTCCTGATTCCTTGAAGGGTGTTGCGCGCACGCTGGGTTCAGTCCGGCGCAAACTGTCCCTGGATGTCCTTCCAGGGGGTTTTCCCTTGTTATCGACCCGGGGGGTATCAGCCGGGCAGCCATTGATCGTCAGGCTGATCGTCAAGCCACCCCAGGTGTTCGAGTCCGAGATACTGGAGGCGGATGATCTTGAAATAGTGATCCAGGGGCCTGCGGATGAGGCCATGCGGAAAGCACTCCGTCCTGGATCGGTCGTGCTTGTCGAATTGTCCCGGGAAAACGACGCGCGTTACCGGTTCGAAGCGCCGGTGATTCGCATAGAGGCGAAGGGAACCGGCCGGGTCTATCTGGAGCACACGACAGAGGTCGAAAGATATCAGTCCCGTGAGTTCTTCCGGGCGATGATGCTGGAACCGGTCTTTTTCTATCCGCTGACGGAAGGTCAATTCAAGCAATTCCAGGGGCTCGAGAAGCCGGTTCAAGATTCTCTGCTTCTCAAGATGGGGCTTCAGGAGATCTCAGGCGAAGCGTCGACCATCAGCGGAGGCGGTATCGCCATTGTCAGTCCGGAGAAACTGGCGGTGGATCAGCCCCTGCTGATCACGATGGATCCCTATCTGGAAAAGCCCGTGGGACCCATCCCGGCGCGGATCTGCAGTGTTTCCAGTCTGCCCGGGAAACGGTACCTGCTTCGCGCTTCGTTTGAGGAGCTCGAAGATACGGTCCGTGACACAATCATCAACTATGTGAGCCGCCTCCAGATTCAAACGGACGCCGGAGAATCATCCCCGCCGGACCAGAGTGAACGTTCCTCATCTCCAGAAAAGTCGAGCGGAGAGAAGGTTCCTCATGCCTGAGAAGCACCCCAACACCCATCCATCGACCTGGGGCGAGCTTGATACGAAAGAATTGCTCCTCCGAAGCATTCGCGTCACCGATTCCCAGCTCCTGCTGGTGGGGATTGTCTCCCTGTTTTATTTCCTTGTTTTTGAAAGCCAGGTTCGGTTTTTTCCCATCCCGGAAAACGGGGCTCCGCCAACTCCAGACGTCGCTCTGTTGCTCTTCATCTGGTTAGCCGGCACCATTCTCCTGCTGACCGTCCTCAGTTGCTGGGTCATTCATCGGCTCCAGCTGGTCCTTGATCAGAAGTCCCCAACAGTAGAGAAGGACTTTGCAGGTTTGATGAGGCAAATATACCAGCCTGTTATTGGCATCGCGGCTATTGGGTACTTCACATGGATAATGCCGGGACTGAGTGTGCTTGCAGAGTGCTACTTGACCTTCGTCCTGGTTTACCTGGTCCGCCACCGTTGCCCCCTTCGATCCGCGTTTGGGGAAGCGACCCAGCAGATGTCCGAGCACCTTCCTAAGTTTCTGGCGATCTACTCGCTCTTCACCGGCGCGCTGCTCGTCCTATTCATTGCCACCAACTCCGTGACCGGATACCCGGATCCCCTGGTCCGGATTCTTCTTTCCGTTGCATCAGGCTATCTCGGTGTTCTCCTGCCGGTTACGGCCTCGATTTTCTACCTCAACCTCTGCGGAGGGGAGCGGGAGCCGATTCTCGACGAATCCGGCGACTGACAGGAACCGCATTTTTAGTAATTTGCATACTCCATGTTCCGTGGCGTCTGAAATGACGATAAAAAGTAGGGGTTCCCGTGACATCCGTCCGAGGAATACAGGTCAGGTGTGCCCGGCCCAATGATCTCGCATGGTGCGCGGGAATCAGACGGGCAAGCATAAGAAGTAAGTTGGGTGCATACCGTACCCTCCTAAAACCGGCAACCGACGAAATGACCTTGGCCTCAGAGACCCGTTTTTTTATCAGGCGAATGCTCAAACGATTCACAAGAGTCTTAGTTGCCCTCGTCCTGGGCAGCTTGTCGCTTGCATCAGCCTATGCGCAAGAATTGGCGCCGACAGCCGGCCCACGCCAGGCGGATTACCTGAACTCGCGCGGGGTCAGGCATTTTGAAGACCAACAATATGACCTGGCCGTTACCACCTTGGAGCAGGCCTTCATGGTGGCTCCCGGCAATGAAACGATCCGGGGAAACCTGCTGAGAGCTCGCTGGAAGGCTGCCGAGCAATTGCATGAAGAGGGGAAAACCGAAGAGGCGATCGAAAAGCTCGTCCCCGCACTGGAACTCGCCCCTGAAGATCCCACGCTGCTGGTCTATATCGCGACGCTCCAGATCTCAATCAGCCACCATCGTCTGGCTGCACCGTTCCTGGAAGAGGCCCTTGCGGCGAAACCAGCTTTTGGCGATGCGTGGTATCTCCTGGGAGAAGTCCACTATTACGATGGAATGCTTGATCACGCCATACTCGATTGGGAGCAGGCCGCCAGGGAGGGGCCGTCGGAGAACCAGTCAAGGGTGCAAGAGCGTATCGCCAAAGCTCGCCGGGAACTCAAGGTGGAAAGCGGCTTCAAGAGTGATGAGCGCGGTCATTTCGCGCTCCGATTCAGTAGCGGCGAGATGAACAGTGTGGCCTTGACGGTTTCCCGCATCCTGGAGGACTTGTACTATGAATTGGGCGGCCAGTTTGGGCTTTTCCCGAAGGTCCCGGTCTCCCCCATCCCCGTGATTCTTTACGACGCGGAACAGTTCACTGAGGTCACGGAGGTTCAGGAACATATCGGGGCGCTGTTCGACGGCAAAATCCGCCTCAAGATCACCCCGGACAACCGGCAAGACATCGAGAAACTCCGGCAGATGGCCGCGCACGAATACGTTCATCTTCTGATTTACCTTCTGGCCGGTGGGAAATCACCCTTCTGGTTGAACGAGGGGCTGGCCCAGTATCACTCTGAAACGTGGACCCAGTCCCACAGCTCGCGCTACTGGGAATGGGTGGGAAGCGCCAGCGCCAAGTACCCGGTGACCCTGGCGGACCTGGACGAAGACAAACTCAATCTCTCCGACCCGGAGTTTGCCGAGGCCGTCTACGTCAAAGCCTTTGCGGCCGGTAGATATTTGAGAAACCGATTTACCCGGGAGGAGGTGACGAATCTCCTGTCAAGCATTCGTGCCGGCCGAAAAATGAGCGACGCCCTTCAGGAAGTTTTGGGCCTCACCTACGAACAGTTCGAAATCCAAGTCGCTCAGACCAACTCCTCTGCGGGCTAGAAACTCTGAGCCCTTCGACGAGGCTCAGAATGACGCAACAAGGGGGACGGTTGTCCGAAGCGATAGCTGGAAACTTTCTGACAACAGCTTAGACAGCCCAGGTTAGTGGCTTGTGAAAATTGTCACGGATGATCGATGCATCGGGAGGAGGGCAAAGCCAATGGTCACACATTCATCGCGGTTCGTTCAGCTGGTGGAGGAAACGAGAGGGAAGATTCAAGAAACCTCGATTCAGGAAATAAAGCAGAAGCTTGACGGAGGCGATCCATTTTTCCTGGTCGATGTCCGGGAAGAGAGTGAATGGGCGAAAGGGCATTTGCCTCGCGCTATCCATCTCGGAAAGGGGATCATCGAGCGGGACATCGAGGAGACGATTCCCGACACGGAGGCCGAGATCGCTCTGTATTGCGGGGGCGGCTATCGATCCGCTCTGGCGGCGGAAAACCTCCAGAGGATGGGCTACAAGAATGTGCTCTCTATTGCCGGCGGCATCCGGGCCTGGCGTGAGGGTGGATACGAGCTCGTGCAAGGTTAGAAGCAGCAGAACCGGAGAATAGATCCTCCCAGTGAGAACTGCATTTTCAATGGAACTCTTCTGTCAGAGGCAAGTGACATCGTCCGTCGGCTCAGCGGGAGCTTCGCCCTCCCATGCTTTATCGAACAAGGGATCGAGGGAGGGCGAGAGCTTGTCCTGAGTCCGCCGAAGGGCTCCTGCCGAGCCGCCCAGAAATGTTTCATTTTCTCTGCAGAGAATCAATAACGCCTGTCTCCTGAGCTCACCCGAGGAAGGTCTCCAGCTCCCGGACAATTCTCTCTCCCGCGTGTCCGTCGCCGTACAGTGATCCCGGGAAGACTCTCTCCTCGGGGAGGAATTCCCCCGCCCTGGCCGCCTTGACTGCCCTGCAAATACCGTCCGAATCGACCCCGACTATCCGGTTGTAGCCCGCCTCGACCGTCTCGACCCATTCCGTTTCCCCGCGCAAGGTCACACACGGTACGCCAAAGAAGAAGGCCTCTTTCTGGACCCCTCCGGAGTCCGTGAGGACTGCAAATGCATTTCGTTCGAGAAAGAGCATATCCAGGTAGCCTACCGGATCAATCGCAACCACATTCTCCGGAAAGGCAAGCCGGCTCGCTTCCATCACCTTCCGGCATCTGGGATGGACCGGAAAAATCATCGGCTCGCCGGAGTATGCCAACGCGGCCAGAATCCGGGTCAGGCACTCCACGCCGTCGGTATTTTCGGCGCGATGAATGGTCACTAAGGCGTAACCATCCACATCGGACACGAGACTCTCCACTTCCGGAGAACAGGACTCAGACTTCGCCTCGAAGAGGAGAAAGGAGTCGTACATCACATCTCCGACTCGCAGGACTGTCCCATGGACCGATTCTCTCTGCAGATTGAGCTCCGATTGAGAAGTAGGCGCAAAAAGCAGGTCAGACACGCTGTCGGCCACGAGCCGGTTGATCTCCTCGGGCATCGCCTGGTTGAAACTCCGAAGGCCCGCCTCCACATGGGCCGTTGGGATATGCATCTTGACCGCGGTCAGGGCGCCGGCCAGGGTGGAGTTGGTGTCGCCGTAGATCAGCACGATATCCGGCCTCTCCCGCGCCAGGACCGGCTCGAGACGTTCCATCATCTGCGCCGTCTGGACGGCCTGAGAATGGGAACCCACTTCCAGGTTCACGTCGGGGTGCGGGAGGTCGAGCTCCTCGAAAAACGTCGCGGACATCTTCTCATCGTAGTGCTGGCCCGTATGTATGAGCACCTCCCTCAAAATCTCCGAATGCTGGATCTGCCGGCTGACGACCGCTGCCTTGATGAACTGGGGCCGGGCCCCGACAACGGATAGGACTTTCTTCTTGTTTCTCATCGGAAGCGCTCGAAGGAATCGATCCTACGGTTCAGGTCACGAAAAACTTGAAAAGAATGGGTCAATTGCGTCAAAATCGGTCAAATACTTCCTGGCACTCGACTCCGAACAATCGAGATTTCAGAGCAAGGATATCTGATTGTCCACATTGTGCTTATGAAATTCAATCCGGAGGATTGCGGCAGAAAGAGATCTCTTGAAAAGTGGGAAGATAAACTCTAACCTGTCCGTTTTGAATGCATTGATCTCGGCATAATTCTTTCTCTCGGATTTCCATTGTCCGGGATTCCAGGCAGAGAGGGAAAACCTCGAAAGAGGGGGTGTCAGCCAAAGTGGAAGGAATACACCAGGAAGTCGCTTTTCAGGAAGTACCCGTTCAGTCCATGGTACCCAAGAAGCTCTTCTTCACCAAAGGGATCGGAACCCATAAGGATAAGCTCCAATCGTTCGAGAACGCGTTGCGAGATGCGGGGCTGGCGAAATTCAACCTGGTCCACGTATCCAGCATATTTCCTCCCCAGTGCCATATTATCGGGCGGCAGGAAGGCCTTGAGGAGCTCCTTCCCGGTCAGATCGTCCACTGCGTGATGAGCAGGAACGACACGTTCGAACCGGACCGCCGGCTCGCCGCAGCGATTGGCCTTGCAGTCCCTGAGGACCGGGCTCATTACGGATATATCAGCGAACACCACAGCTTCGGCGAAACCGGCCAGGAAGCGGGATATTATGCCGAAGACCTGGCCGCGACGATGCTGGCGACCACGCTGGGAATCGAATTCGACGCCGACAAAGACTATGACGAACGGAAGGAAATCTACATGATGAGCGGAAAAATCGTCACGAGTGATCATACCGTCGCCGCCACAAAGGGCGTGCCGGGCGGTGTTTTCACTACGGTCGTGTCTGCCGCCGTGCTCATCCTGTAGACGACTCTATGGATCGCGACAACGAGAAGAAATCCAACTCAAAGCAGCGGACGCTCTCAATGGACCGCTTTCCCCCCGTTGTGCCCGTACGGTTCACCCCTGGGATGACTGTGAGCGATCTTGTGGCTGCGCTCGAGAAGACCGGTGCTTTCAACGGCGGTCGGCTGGCCCAGGCGTGCCGTCTATTCGAGAAGATGGTCACGGACAACACTACGGTTGGCCTGACGATCGCAGGAGCCATGACCCCGGCGGGTATGGGAGGCGGAATCGCCACGCTGATTGAGAAGGGATTCGTCGACTTCATCGTGAGCACCGGCGCGAACCTTTTCCACGATATGCATTTCGCCCTCGACCTCCCCGTCTGCCAGGGCAATCCCCACGCCGACGACACGGCTCTCCGGGAGCAAGGAATCGAGCGAATCTATGACGTTTACGTGACGGACGACAGTCTATTCACGACGGATTTCTTCATTCGAGAAGTCATCTGGGCACTGGCCAAGGAACACTCCGACCCCATTCCCACAACGACACTGCACCATGAAATCGGGTTGAAGCTCCTGGATGCGGCGCCGCGCCCCCAGGATTCCTTCGTGGCCCAGGCAGCGCGATACGGCGTGCCCATTTTCGTGTCTTCGCCCGGGGATTCATCCATCGGCATGGATGTGGCCGAGGAAAAGGCGTTGGGATGCTCTCTGACCATCGATCCGGACCTGGACGTGCTTCAATCTTCGGCGATCGTGTGGAAGGCCGAGCGAAACGGGGTCCTCGTGCTCGGAGGAGGCTCCCCGAAGAACTTCTATCTCCAGACTCAGCCCATGATTCAGTGGCTGTTGGACGACTTGAAGGGTCCCGGACACGACTACTTCATTCAAGTGACCACGGATGCTCCACATTGGGGAGGGCTCTCCGGCGCCACTCCCTCGGAAGCCGTTAGCTGGGGCAAGATCGACCCCACCAAACAGGGAAAGAATTATGTTGTAGTTTATTCCGACGCTACCGTCGGATTTCCCATCCTTCTCGCCCACATCTTAAGCGCCGCCGAACCTCGGCAGCCGAAGCGACTGACAGAAAAGCTGGAAGAATGGACCGCCGATCTTTGCGAAGCCGCGAAGGCTGCCCGACCGAGGACGGAAGAAGAGGCGAAGAAGAAAGGCTGGATCCGGAAGTGGTAGCCTTCCCCCAATAGCATTTCAGTATCCCACGATGACTCGAACAGAAACGAAAAAAGCGCTCCTGGCACTCGAAGACGGCACAGTATACGAGGGGACTTCCTTCGGCGCGGAAGGAGAGCGCGCCGCAGAGCTGGTCTTCAACACCAGCATGACCGGTTACCAGGAGATCCTGACCGACCCGTCCTATTACGGCCAGATGGTGACCATGACCTATCCCCTGATCGGAAACTACGGGACCAATCCCGAAGATGTCGAATCCCGAAAACCGTGGGTGGAAGCATTCGTCGTGCGGGAGCTCTCATCCGTCTCGAGCAACTGGCGTTGCGAAAATGATCTCGCGTCATACTTGAAAGAAAATGGGGTCATCGGCATGCAAGGAGTCGATACCCGGGCTATCACTCGCCACATTCGCGTCGAGGGAGCGATGAAGGCGGTCATCTCCACGACGGACCTCGATTCCGCCAGTCTGGTGGAAAAGGCCCGAGCGTCGCAGGGGCTGGTCGGGGTAGATCTGGTCCGTGAAGTCACGAGAGGGGAAGAAGAGCGTTTCTCCACTGAAGAGAAACGCTTTCACGTGGTTGCTTACGATTTCGGAATCAAGAACAACATATTGCGGTGTCTGTCCAAAAGAGGATGCGAGGTGACGGTCGTGCCGGCGAGTACGCCGCCGGACGAGATCCTCGCCCACAATCCGGATGGAATCTTCCTTTCCAACGGTCCCGGCGACCCTGCGGCGGTGAAATATGCTCACGAGAACGTTCGGGAACTGGTGGGGAAGCGGCCTGTTTTTGGGATTTGCCTGGGCCATCAGATTCTTGCGCTGGCCCTGGGTGGCAAGACGTTCAAGTTGAAGTTCGGTCATCGCGGCGCGAACCATCCGGTGAAGAATCTCCGCACCGGAAGGACGGAGATCACGGCACAGAATCACGGTTTCGCCGCCGATCCGGACTCGTTCGATGCGAATGAGGTTGAACTGACGCATATTAACTTGAATGACCAGACTCTCGAGGGATTCCGGATGAAGAATATTTCCGCGTTTTCCGTGCAGTATCACCCGGAAGCTTCTCCGGGACCGCACGATTCCAGGTATCTGTTTGATGACTTTATTGAAGCGATGAAGGAATTTCGAACCTGAGATGTCGGACGCGCTGTACAAAGAAATCTCGAAGCGATGCTGGATTACCGGGGAATTCACTCTTCGGTCCGGGAAAACCTCGGATAAATACTTCGACAAGTACCAGTTCGAGTCTGATCCCGACCTCCTGAAAGCTGTCGCGTCAGAGATCTCCACGAGGCTTGCTCCGGGCGCCAGCCGCCTGGCCGGGCTCGAAATGGGAGGAATCCCTGTCGCGACCGCCGTCTCCCTTCACACGGGCCTTCCTCTGCTTTTCGTCCGCAAGAAAGCCAAAGAATACGGGACAATGCGGCAAATCGAGGGAGAGTACGAGCCCGGCGATCAGGTGATCGTCATCGAGGACGTCACAACGACCGGAGGGGCCATCGTCGATGCCATATCCGCCCTGAGAGACCAGGGGCTGCGCCCGATCCAGGTCATCTGCGTTCTTTGCCGTTCACCGAAGGCTTCAGAGCGCATCGAGGAACTGGGCATCCCGTTTTTCCCGGTTTATTCCGTTCAAGTGGAACCAAAATAAGCGGAATTCAAGATGAAATACGTAGTCCTCATTCCAGATGGCCTGGCGGACCGTCCCGTCAAGGAACTGGGCGACAAGACACCCGTGGAAGTGGCACGAACGCCCGCGCTGGATTCTTTGGCGATCTCCGGAATGATGGGCCTCGTCCGAACGATTCCTGAAGGGTTCGCGCCGGGAAGCGATGTCGGCAATCTGAGCCTCTTCGGATACGATCCGCGTCAATGCTTCACCGGCCGGGCGCCGTTGGAGGCAGCGAACCTGGGCATTCCCCTGGGAGACGGGGATGTGGTGTTCCGGTGCAATCTGGTCTCCATCGATGATGGAAAAATGGCGGACTTCACCGCGGGACATATCACGACGAGGGACGCAACCAGCTACATCGACCTTCTCAACGAAAAGTTGGGTAGAGAGGGGCTCAGATTCCATCGCGGGGTGAGCTATCGTCACCTGATGACCTTGAACCTGACCCACGTCGGCGATGTCAGCGGCGCGGAGATGGAATCGCTTCAATGCACCCCGCCTCACGACATTTCCGGCCAGGAAATGGATTCATACCTGCCCAAGGGGAATGGGCAGAAATTCATAAGAGACCTGATGCAGAAATCCGAAGAACTGTTTCGAAATTATAGAAATGCCCTTCCAGGCGGAGAAGAATCCGGAACGATTCCCACCCAAATATGGCTGTGGGGACAAGGGAAACGCCCCTCCATGCAAACTTTCCGGGAAATGCATGGAGTGGAGGGGGCCGTCGTGTCGGCAGTGGATCTTGTGAAGGGAATCGGCCGGATTGCCGGACTGGATCCGCTGCAAGTCCCCGGCGCGACAGGGTACATTGACACGAACTATGAAGGGAAAGTGAAGGCATCGTTGGAAGCTCTCGAGCGCCAGGACGTGGTCTTTCTTCACGTTGAAGCGATCGACGAAACGAGCCACGAGGGCATCACGGAAAAGAAGATTCAGGCCATTGAAGCCTTCGATGAAAGAATTGCCGGCCCCGTACTGGCAGGACTGCAGAAATACTCAGAATATCGTGTGCTGATGTCTCCAGACCACGGAACGGCGCTTGACATCCGGACGCACATTTCCGATCCGGTCCCGTTCGTAATCAGCGGAACGGCGGTGGCGCCGAACGGACAGACTTCATACAGCGAGACATCCGGAAAAGAGAGCGGCATCCTGGTGGAAGATGGATTTCGGTTAGTGCATAAGATGATCTCGGAACCGATCCTCGAGGCCGACAGCGATTGGTCCCGCACCGGCCCGCCAAGCGAGTAAGAAGGAGATGAGGAACCCTTGGGACTTGAAGTCGTTAAATTCGGCGGCACCTCTTTAGCCGATTCGAAGAAGATCAAACACGCAGCCGACATTGTCTTTGAGAAGAAGCGGAGCGGACAAGACATCGTCGTGGTGGTTTCCGCAATGGGACACGTCACGGACTGGCTCAAGGGCCTGGGCGAGGAGATCACGTCACAGCCGGACCGCCGGGAAACGGACGTTTTGCTTTCCACGGGGGAACAGATCTCCATCTCCCTGATGGCCATGGCCCTGCAAACCATGGGGGCGGAGGCGGTCTCGTTTACCGGGGCCCAGGTGGGGATCCTGACGGATGCCATCCATACCCGCGCCCGAATCCGATCGATCGATACGGAGCGGCTGGAGGAAAACCTCAAGCTCGGGAAGATCTGCATTGTCGCCGGATTCCAGGGTATGACTGAAAAAGGAGACATCACGACTCTGGGCCGGGGTGCTTCCGACACCACTGCTGTCGCCATTGCCGCAGTCTTGAACGCGGAGGTATGCGAGATATATACGGACGTGGAGGGAATCTTCACGGCCGATCCGCGAATCGTGCCCGAAGCGCGGAAACTCGATCGAATTTCTTATGACGCCATGCTGGAGCTTGCGAGCCTCGGGGCCCAGGTACTCCACATGCGTTCAGTTGAAATGGCAAAGAATCACGGGGTCCGGATTCATGTCCGGTCGACTTTCTCCGGCAAGCCCGGAACCTTGGTAGGAGGGGATGACACCATGGAAGGACTTGTTATCAGCGGTATTGCCTCAAACGTAGACGAAGCAAAACTCTCCATCCTGGGAGTGCCTGATCGGCCCGGTGTCGCGGCGACCATTTTCGGCACCCTGGCGGAAAAAGCAATCGACGTGGACATGATCGTGCAGAGCGTCGGCGAAGACGGATTGAACACCGTCTCTTTCACCGTCAAAAAGGACGACCTCGAAGAATCCTTGAAGACACTGGAGCAGGTACAGAAAGAAGTCGGGGGAAGCCGGGTGGAATCGGACTCGGATACCGCGAAAATTTCCGTCGTAGGGGTCGGGATGAGGGGACGACCGGGTATAGCCGCCGCGATGTTCCAGGCCCTGGCAGCGGAAGGGATCAACATCCAGATGATCAGCACCTCCGAGATCAAGATCTCGGTAATCATCGACCGGGGACAGGCAGAAGCGGCGGTCCGTGCGCTCCACGGAGCCTTCGACCTGGCGGAAGTGCCGCAGGCCGGCTGACGAGCTGGTTCCCATCGCCCACACAAATCACCAATTCTCCCATCTGCCATCGACTGGGTCTTTTGACTGCGGCGACTCGCGACGCTGCAAATCGCCTGGGGCAGAGTGTGTTATGATCCCCGCCATGATCTCCCAGGACCCAATCGCATGAGCCGATTCGCCCGTTTTCAGAGCCTCCTCCCCATCCTGACCCGGATGGGACTTCTGCCCATAGTTATCTACTTCGCCCTGTTCTGCGTCCTCACTTACCCTCTGATTCTCGTGTTCTCAACTCATTTTTTCTGTGATCAGGGGGATGGGCTTCTCAATGTTTGGAACATCTGGTGGACCAACAAGGCAGTCACCGAACTTCATCAGTCTCCCTGGCACACCACGTATCTTCACTACCCGCACGGAGTCTCCCTCCTGGGCCATACTCTGACCCCGTTCAATGGTTTCGTGGGCATCTTATTGCTGAGATTCCTGACACTGACCCAGACCTACAACACTCTCATCATCTTCACCTTCGTCGCCGGAGGGCTCACGGCATTTCTTCTAGCCCACTACATCACCCGATGCTACTGGAGCAGTCTGGTCGCCGGTTTCATATTCACATTCTCTCAATACCACATCGCTCAGTCCCATGCCCATCTCAACTTGGCCTCTCTGGAATGGATACCGCTCTTTATCCTCAGTTGTTACGCGTTCATTATCCGGCCGTCAGTGAAGCTGGGGATAGCTTCAGCGTTGGCGCTATTCGCGGTCTTTCTCTGCGATTACTACTACTTTCTCTACTGCTTCTTCGCAGCTTGGATCGTTATCATCTGGTATTCTCACAAGAAGAAGACCTATTTCCTGACCCGGGAACATTGGACCCCCCTGGCGGCATTCGCGGGGACATTTCTCCTGACGATCGGCCCGTTCCTGGCCGCCATTGCCCTTTTGATCAGGCGGGATCCCCTTATGGGCGGACACGTTCCGAAACGATTGAGCATGGACTTGCTCAACCCATTCATACCCGGATTCAACTGGCGCTTCGCTGGACTGACGGAGGCTTACTGGTCCAAGGTCCAATGGAGCGTTGATGAACAAAGTGTTTATTTGGGAATGTCGGTTATCTTCCTGCTGGTCTACGTCGCTGCCAGGAGGAAGAAGCTGAAGGCAGAGAGCATCTGGTTGTGGTATGCCGTGGCGATCTTTTTCGGCATATTGAGCCTTGGGCCGGTCCTCCATGTGTGGGGAAAGGAATTGAGCTTCGTTTTTCTTCCCTACGCACTTTTCGAGAAGGTGTTTCCCATTGTTACTCTCGGCGGCGTCCCCGTAAGAATGATGGTCATGGTGTTTCTCAGCGCCTCCGTTCTCAGCGCGATCGGCTTGAAAGAACTTTTTCGGGGATCACGCCGGTCGCGGTGGCTGGCAATGGGAATCCTGGTTCTTATTCTGGTGGAATACTGGCCGGCCACCATGTACGCCTCACGAGTTCCTGTACCGGAATATGTCCAATTCCTGCGAGATCGCCCGGAGGAGGGAGCGATCCTGGAGAGCACCGCCAACGAGTTTGAAGCGGCCTACTATCAGACAATTCACGAAAGGCCGATGGCGTTTGGAGTGGTGTCCCGTCTTCCCCAAGGTGTTGCCGAAAAAGTGAGGGAATTGCTGAAAACGTTTGATGACGGGCGGTACGATGTGATCTGGCGCGAATATCAGATCAGGTACTTGGTTCTCTCTGCCGACCGGGAGGCAGCGAACGGCCCACCTCCCGGAGAGATGATTTACAGCGACGAGAAAGTATCGATTTACGATTTAGTGGCGGGGCAAGGCAATCCATCCCGGGGAAACGGCCTGTAGATTGCGGTTCTCCGGGACGTGAAACCCGCCATTTCCCGAGTGAAGACTGGCGGTTGGCAGAATAGCCTCGGGTAGTGTAATCTATCCCCCAATGGAAGACCTAGAAGCATATCGCTTAATCCTTTCCATCCTCACCGGTGTCATTGTCGGGTTGCTGGTCTATTTGGGGCTTTTTCTCAGGGATCGGCTCGCCGCCAGAGGGGAGTCGGTTCAACAGGAGGAAGCCCCGGCGGACGAGCCCGGAGAGGGCGAAACCGTGCGGATGGACCAGCCCCCCACCGAAGGGTAATCACCCATGCCCGTCCGCAGGGAGCCGCCCGCCAGGTCTCAGGCGGGGACCCGGAAGTCAAATCGACATCCTACGGAAAAGCGCCCCTACATCAGCGTGTACTTTGAATGCTGCCGCGTTTACCAGCGGGTCTACCTGAACCGGCCAGGAACCGCGTTTGTGGGTTGGTGCCCCAGGTGCTGTCGGAAGGTGGAGGCCGTCGCCTCAGAGTGGGGGACGCGGACACGGTTTTTCACGGCGAGATAAGCATCCGCAAAACCCGCTGGTCTGTAACGACACAGTGGACGGGCTGGTCCTGCTCGCCCAGAGGGACCGAATCGACAACTTGGAAATCGAAGGCCAGGCCAATCCGATACGCCCCTGTTTTGGGGAGAAAGCGGTCGAAATACCCCGACCCGAATCCAATTCGGAATCCCTTCGGGCTGAATGCGATCCCCGGGACCAGCACTACCTCCAATTCGCGCGGGTCGGCGGGTCGGATGCGGCCTTTTTTCGGCTCCAGGATCCCGAATGTGGACGGCTCCAGTTCATCGAAATCGCGAATGAGACAAGGAACAATTCGTTTCTCGGAAGGATTGGTGCATGGCACGGAGACCCGCTTCCCCCTGCTGAGCATGCACCGGATCAAACGATGGGTATCGACCTCATTGTCTTTGGATACATAGGTCATGACCGACCTGGCCTGCCTGAAAACGGTCAGGTGGGTCAGCCGCCGAACGATTCTCGCACTATGACCGGCCATCAGGTCAGGCGCAAGCCCACGGCGCTTTGCCAGGATCCTTTTGCGAATGTGCTCTTTTGAGTCCATACGATTCCTGATTCGAGTGATGGCCCGGTCCCGGCAATGCCCTCCGCATTTTATTACGGGGGTCCGCCCCGGTCAACAGGGTGACCCTGAGCTCAGCGCCGACGAGAAGGCCGGGAAACTGGCCAAGAATTTCGAATTCATCGACCTTGGATTCTTCGATCGGAAAGAAATCACGCCCTGGCACCTGGAATATTCGAAAAGAGCGGGAAACAATCCATCAATATTGGGTAAACTTATCTTGGGGATCGGATCCCGTGAAGGATAAACTACATTGAACTAAGGAGGAATCTCTTGCGCCATAGGATTAAAGCTCTAACATTGCTGCTGCTTGTCGGGATCCCCCTCCTGACAGGGGGATGCGCTCTTCTGATGCTCCCCTTCAAGTTGCTGGCCCTCCCGTTTTCACTGCTGCCTTTTATCGGAAAGGTCATCCCCTACGCGCTCATGTTCGCGGTAGTTGGAGAGGAGCCGGGGTCGGGGATTCCCCCGACTGTGATCTGGGAAGTCGCATCGACTGCTTCGCTGGATGAAGAGATCGAGTTGATTCTTCAGCGGACGGATGGAAAGATACTTTTCTTCGCGGCGACGGAAGTTCAAAGTGTCGAGGAAATCATTGAGTGGGAGGGAACCGTCCTTGAAGCGGCGCCCGATGGGAGTCGAATCACGGGTGTCGTGGTCGAAGGGGCGGCTCTGACCGAGGACCCGGAAAGGGTAGAGAAACTCCTGCGAACCCTGGAAAGGTACGGAACAGAACTGATTGTCACCGGAAGTCTCGAGGAGGTGCTGAGAATCTCCTCCGCGCCTTCGGGAGAGTATTTTCGCGCGTTCGAACGGCTCCTCGCGAAGAACGACGCACCCGCCGCTTCACCTGCGAGTTAGCCGCTTGGCGATATCATAGATCGGCTTGCGGGATATACCCGACAGACGAGAGCACAAATCCGCCGCTTCAGACGGTCGAAGCCCTTTCTCAAAGACCAAGATCTTCAATTCCTCAGCGATCTCATCGAGGGGAACGGTTTTTCCCTCGGTTGTCTTTTCTGCCCCTTCAATTATCAGCGTAATCTCTCCGCGAACCGCCGCTGAATCCAGGTCACTCGAAAGCTGTTCCACCGTATTCATCCGATGTTCCTCGTGGACCTTCGTCATTTCCCGTCCAAAGAAACATCTCCGCTCAGGAACGACTTCAGACAGCTCGGAAAGAAATCCCTGGATGTCGTGCGGCGCTTCAAAAACCACGACGGGGATCTTTGACTCAGCGATTTTCTGAATAAACTCTTTCCTGTCCCGCTTCTTTTCTGGGGGATAGCCGAGAAAAAGGTACTGGTCTCCCGACAGACCGGAAACCGAGACGGCCGCGGCGACGGCGCTCGCTCCCGGCACGGGGATCACAGAGATTCCGGCCTCGCGACAACTCCGGACCAGGTGAGCGCCTGGATCCGATACGCCGGGAGTCCCTGCGTCGGAAACCAGGGCGACGGATTTGCCCTGGCGGAGGGTGCCGAGGATCTGGCGTGTGCGCGACGCCTCATTGTGTTCGTGGAGACTGACCTGACGGGTCGAGAGCTGGTAGTGATGGAGGAGTTTTCGTGTTCTTCGAGTATCCTCGGCGGCAATAAGATCGACTTCTTTCAGGATCCGCATAGCGCGGAGGGTAACGTCCTCGAGGTTTCCGATAGGCGTGGCGACGACATAGAGCGTCCCAGAGAGAGTTCTTTCGTCCGATAAGGAAGGCATGGGCTAATTCAGAATTGCTTTTGTGAAGGAGCGTATTCGGGACTTTCGCTCGCGCTTGGATACGGAATCGAGGTACTCGAGCATAATATAGCATATTGGAGGACGGAAAGCCAAATATATTGTGTGGAAAAGCTGTGTGGACACAAGGTATAGTATAAGTAGACTCTGGACGAGTTCGTTTGGAGCAATGGAGAGTCTGACAGGAAAGAAGGTGATTAAGGATGGCAAAGAAGACGGTATCGTTTGATCGGAAAGGTATCGAAAAGATTCCGGACAACAAACCTGTGGTCTACAAAATCCTCACCGACGGCGGCAGGAACAATTATACCGGAGTCGCACAGCGAGGCCGCGTACAGGACCGACTGAGGGAGCACCTCCCGGGTGGGAAGGACCAGATTCGTGGTGCGAAAGTTCAGATTGAGCAGATGAGCAGCATCAAGGATGCGAAAGTGAAGGAAGAGCGAATCATCTCTCGCAGTAAGCCTCCCCATAACGAGAAGGGCAAGTAGCCCGCATTGCGGACAAAGGGAAAGGATATGCGCAAACTGAAATGCTTTCAAATTCCAGGATTCAGTGTGGAAGAAGTTCTCGATGAGTTTAATGAAAGGGCCGGAGAGTTTGGTGTTGGCGAGGAGGATATTGTTTCCGTCAGTGCATTGCCGCCAACTTGGGGATCGAAGATTGCGACCGGGAAAGACACCGGAGATGCGAAACTTGAAGTTGTTATAGTCTATTGGGCAAATGGATAAGTCTTAGATAACCTATCCTTGAATGGCGCATTGTTAGGTGACCTATGCGTGAAGTCCTTTTGCGCACATGGCTTTTGGTTACAGTAGCCGTCGGGCTACTTGTGGGTTCGTTTATCCTTTCATCGGTGACCGATCAATCACATTGGTTCGGCAGGTCGGGGTCAATAACCACTGTTTTGGGGCTGCTGCTGACAATAAAACACAGCATACTGTCAATCTCTCGCGACTTGAACACAATCATCATGGAGAAACGCCACTACGCCAAGTTCGCACCGTATAATGATACCGCAGGACATCAAAGAGACATCGAGTTCGCGAAACGTGTACACAGAGACGAGAACACGGGTCTATGTATGACGATTGTGGGAACTGTGGTATGGGGGATACGGGGATGTCATCCATGGTTGCGTGATGTAAGAAGTGGTTGCAGGAGAGGCGAAGGTAGTCGTATTCGCCTGACCTCTTTCAGAAATTAGTAAGCGATTTTGTAAGTGGGGAGTCCTGGGGACGGTGCTTGTGCCGAGAGTGTAAGGGAGTCAGAAAATCCACGAGATTAATTCTCGAATGCCGGCAGCAATGCCCGCACCGCCAACAAGACCAATTTTCCCTTTATGCTTGTTCCACAATCTGTTGGCCAAAATCATTTGATGAAACTTATCTGAGAGATATGGTCGGTTCTGGAGCATGGCTTCATCGAGTTTTTCTCTCTTCTCAGCAGAATTCTCGGGCCATTCTGAGGGCATGGGTTTCTTGAGAACAGCAACTGCTCCTTCGTCGATGCAACGAATGGCATCATCAAGCGTGCCTTTTCGCGTAAACATTGCGACGGGAGAGCGGTCTCTTTTTAGGCATGTTTTTAAGAGTTCGATGCCCCCATCAGGGCTTTGCCCGATGTTGTGTAAGAATGTGCGAAATTCCTGAACTCTCGCTTGGAGTTCAGCGTACTTATCATTCATCAATACGCGTTCTTCGGAAGTATTCACACGCCCACCTACAGGGAAGAACATATCCAGCACCCATAAATCCGGCTTCAATTTTCTTTCATCAAGTTGCCGTTTGCAGTCTTCGTAGCCCTCCCCTGTGATACATATGAAATGGGCTTTCTCGCCTTCTTCCATCGCGGCCTTGAATCGTTGGAGTTCGTCCTGGTCGTCATCGATGAAACAAATGACTGAGGGTTTATGGGTTTGTTTGGCATCGTTCGTCATCGTGTGATGTCTTTTCTGAAACCATCAATCGCCAATTGCTTCAGACTCCCCAGTCGCGGGGATAGCGGAAGTCGCGGTCAATGGTCCGGTGGGAAAGCTTGGCGATGATCGGGAGACGGCGCTTGAACTGGCTCCGGCGAATCGTAAGCTCGATCCGCTCGATAAAACCGGGATCGAATCCCATCTCTTCCAAGCGCTCGCCGCTGTACCGCTTGTCCACGAGGAAGAAAAGGAGGCGGTCAACCTCTGCGTAAGTGAATCCAAGCTCCTCTTCGTCGGTCTGACCGGCCCAGAGATCCGCGGTCGGGGGCTTCTCGACAATTTCCTTCGGGACGCCCAAGGCCGAGGCGACCTGCCACACCTGGCTCTTGTAAAGGTCACCCAGCGGATTGACCGCGGAGGCCATGTCGCCCCAGAGCGTGGTGTACCCGAGGAGAAATTCCGTCTTGTTGCTGGTTCCCAGAACCAATGCATTGCGGCGGCTGGACTGGTCGTAGAGAACGATCATTCTCGCACGGGCCATGACGTTCCCGCGACGCACATTGTCGGCATCCGAGACCTTTCCCAGATAGCCGTCAACCATTTCGGTGATCTCGATGACGTCATGTTCAATCCCCAGGGCATCGATAACCTGTTGGGCATGGTCGTGGCTCGCGGGATTGGAAGTGGCGTAGGGCATCAGGACGCCGAAGACGTTTTCTTTACCCAAGGCCTTGGCCGCAAGAAACGCCGAAGTGGAAGAGTCCACGCCGCCGGACAGGCCAACAACGGCTCGCGGAGTTCCGACTTTTCCCAATTCATTTAGAATAAACCCGGTCAGCAGGCGGATCACGAGTTCGGTGTCTATCTTAAGTTCGGATGCGATCGAGGATATATTTCTGGGATCCGCTTTCATTACTCATTCTTTCTCTTCGAGATCCGTTCCAACTCCCGCCGCGTCAGCTCCAATCGCTCTTCCCGCAGCAATGGAGTACAAGAACGCGCCAGGCGGATTCGTTCCGTGTCCAGCGTGGCGAAGATCAGGTCGTGTTCCAACTCCTTGGCCGAGGCCTCGACTTCGCCCTCCGGATCCAACACTTCTGAACCGCCCCAGAAGTTCAGCCCATCCTCATATCCGACCCGATTCGCATAGATCACGTAACATGAGAACAGAAAGGAAAACGTGCGGTTGAGATTGCGCCACATTCGAGCGCTGTCCAGCTCTCCATCATCGCTGATTCCCCTACCCGGACCACAAGACATGAAGCAGAGAAAATGCGCGCCGTCCTGGCTGAGGATGTATGGCGCGGACGGATGCAGCACGTCCTCGCATATCAGGATGCCCATCGGGCCAAAACGGGATTCGAACGCGCGAATCCGGTTTCCTTGGGCAAAATAGCGGCGCTCGTCGAACATGCCGTACGTCGGAAGGTAGACCTTTCGGTGCTTGTGAACGATCTTGCCTCCCTCCAGGTAAGCCCCCGTGTTGTAGAATTGATAATCTTTGCTTTCCTCCACGTAGCCGACGACCAGAGAAATATCTTCCGACGCCTCGCACAGTTTCCGAATCGGCAGGCTTTCGTCCCTCAGGGCCACCGAGGAAACCATGTCCCGAAGGTAATAGCCGGTGAGGCTGAGCTCAGGAAAGACGAGCAGATCCGCCCCGCCGGTTTTCGCCCGGTCGATGGTTTCGAAATACGTCTTGAGGTTCGACTCAAGATCTCCCAGACGGGAATCAATTTGGGCAACTGCAACACGAAATCTCATGGATAAACTCAGCGGTGGAGGTTTCTATCGATCCCGAATTCATCTTTCAGGATCGCGGCGATAAACTTTTCGATTGAAACGGGAAAATACCTGACATCCGGCGAGGCGATGACACCCGTCTCAATATCTTCCTTCCTCTCCAACTCATCGAGGATGCGCGCCTGCGCTTGGTCGAGTTTCATTTCGAGCTCTCTCGAGTTCAGATTCTCTGAATCGATCTGAACAGGCTCGCCTCGAAATGAGAAGAAGCCGAAGACACGCATCATGACGTTGGAGGGAACATCCTGATCGCCAAATAGCTCCTCGTACGTCTTCGTCGGGAAGTCCGGGGCCCAGACCATCCGTGGCGAGACGAGGATCTTCCCACGCGCCTCAAAGGTGTGGCCAACCCGTTTGATTGACTCCCCCACGAGGATATAGGGAACCTTGTGTTCGCCGGTCACGATGCCGTAGGTCGGGCGCTTCAGAATCCTTGTATTCTCGAATACATGGCGAGCCAAATCAATGTCGCCAAAATCGCTCCAAATCATAGTGAAAACTCGATATCAAGCCTTTAATTTGCCCAATTTGCCAACAGTTTTTGCAGTATGTAGTCTAACACGCCGCTCATATGGATGCAACGAAACGCACTGGGAAAAGGAGTACACGGCCCAACCCTACTGAGCCTAAGCACAGACGAGATAATCCCTTAGTACAGTTCCTCGGAGGAAAGTGAACAATCGAGGTAGCGCAGGCGTCCCGCCTGCAGGTCATGTCCCGCCCGCAGGCGGCCCCCATATGCTGGTCCTGCCTTCGTTCTTCTGGGGCAGGCCCGGCGTACTCCGGCCATCGGCAACGTACTTTTCAAGGAGCCTGGTGAGCCGCTGGACGACCTTGGGGTGTTCAGCCTGAAGATTCTTCCGCTCGCCGATGTCCTGGCTCAGGTCGTAGAGCTGCACGGGCGGCAGGTCGAGGGCCCGCACGTCGGAGGGTCTGGGATAACTCCAACCTCCGGAACCGGGACAGAGCTCCAGTTTCCATTTGGCCTGACGAATTGAGAAGTAGCCCTCCGAAGAATGATGGACTATGGCCTCGCGAAGTGGACTCGACGCGGTGCCGAAAAGTGCGGGAAGCAAGCTGACGCTATCCTCTCCCGCGTTGTCCGGAAACCCCTCGCCGACGATCTCGGCGGCAGTAGCCATGAGGTCGTTGAGGCAGATTGTCTGGTCGCAGGAGGTTCCCGGCTCAATTCTGGCAGGCCATCGGGCGATGAAGGGAATGCGATGGCCGCCTTCGTAGATGTCGGCCTTGTAGCCACGGAAATGATAGCTCGGATGGTGTCCGAGCGAAGCCAGTGCCGGGAAATCGGCCTTCGGAGTGCACCCATTGTCGCTCGTAACGATCACGAGCGTGTTTTCGGCCATCCCGACGCGCTCGAGGGCGTTCATAACCTGCCCGATTGTCCAATCCACCTGATGCACGAAGTCCCCATAGACTCCGATGCCGCTTTTTCCCCGGAACTCCTTGGTGGGCAGGAACGGAACATGCGGCGCGCTCAGAGGAAAATAGAGGAACAGGGGTGACTCGGGATGACCTGAGGCATGACGTTCGATGCAGGCGACGGCCTTATTCGTCAGCCGCGGCAAGACCTCGATATGGCTGAAGCCGGCGGCAATGAGACCACCCCGATAGAAGGCCGGGTCGCTGCGCCCTCCGACCAGCTGCGTGGGCGGCTCCTCCACTCGGTCGTTCTGGATATACACGTAAGGATCCATATCGAGGGACGCGGGGATACCGTAGAAATAGTCGAAGCCAAGGGTATTGGGTCCGCCTCCGATCGGCCTCGTGAAATCGGTATTCCCTTCGTGGGCGGGTTCGCTGTCGATCGTCGCCCAATTGAGTCCAAGGTGCCACTTGCCGATGCAGGCTGTTCGGTAATGCTGCTTCTTGAGGAAGGAGGCGACGGTCAGGCGGATCTCGGGAATCAGAGCGGGGGAATAGCCCCAGGTAACGCTCAGTTTAAGGGGACTCCGCCAGCAGTATCTTCCCGTGAGGATGCCGTACCGGGTGGGGGTGCACAACGCTGAAGCCGAGTGGGCGTCTGTGAATGCCATTCCGGCTTTCGCGAGCCGGTCCATGTTGGGAGTCGGGATCTTGCACTCCGGATTGAGGCACCCGACGTCGCCATAGCCCAAGTCGTCGACCAGAATGTATACGATGTGAGGGTGACTGGATGCCGCATCCGCTGATCGGGGCCTGTCTTGGCTGCCCATCGCGGCCGCAGCGATTCCCAGTCCAACTCCCCTCAGAAAATCGCGGCGTTCCATTGGTTTCGGCCCCAAAGACACACTGAATCCGACATCCGAGCGAACAGGATACCAACTCGACGGAGGCAGGCTATCAGCAACGCGGATAGCACAGGTAGAAGGGTCCAGTCTCCCTCGCATCATCCGCAGATCAGACAAATTCAGGTCAGGCTACAACCGGGTCGGAGCCGAACTTGTTGTCGCCATCCGACCCTTTGAGGAATCCGCACTCTACTAATGACCATATCCACCCTATGCAGACAACAAGATAGAGCAGGTTCCACAAACCTGATTTGTCTCTGTCGTGCCATCTCTTGGCGGTGATCGCCAACATAGGCCAAATCAGTACAAGACTCACGATATAGGCGAGAATGTCTAGTCCGATGAGGCCCAGTACAACAGAAACCACGAGGTTAACCACAAAGATGGGCAAGAAGCCCTTCAACCAGAAGGTGGACCTGCTGATGCGGCCATCGAACGAAAGGTAGAGTGCTTTGTAATCCATTTGCTCTTTCCTCCTTATTTTTTCTCCACGAGTTCAGTTTCCGGAATTACTCATTTGACATCATGTTTCCCAATACATGAGTCCAAACAGCTTGTCACGTCCGAACAACACTTCATCCATTGGTGTGGTGGCGGTGGCAGTGGTTCTTGGATTATCCCCCCAGAGCCACCAAGATATAGTATCCGGTTTGCTCCAGAAAACCGAGGGTTCTTACCGCAGGGATCCCCCTGTTAGTTTGCGACGGAAATCGGGGTTGTGGCTTCGTCCCCGACAACCACGATGCTCAAGCCTGCCGGGTCGAGATGCTTCCGGGCCGTTCGAAGAATGTCTTCAGGCGTCAAGGTCTGCATGAGCTCCAGCTCCCTCTCCCAGTAGCCCTGAGGGAGCCCGTAATACTCCCCGGCCGAGATGAGCGCCAATAACTGGGCTGCGGTCTGTTGCCGCCGAGGAAGGCTGCCGCTGTAATAGGAGACAGCCTCGCGGAGCTCTTTCTCGGTGACGGGCTCTTGCTGGATTTGCTGCATTTCTTCGACGACCAACTTGAGCGCCTGGTCGGCGCTTTCATTTTTCGTCTGCAAGGCGCCCTGATAGGTCCCCCCATGTTTGGCGGCGGAAAAAATGCAATAGACCGAATAGGCCAGGCCCTCCCGATCCCGGATACTGTTGAACATTCGGGATGCGAAGCCTCCTCCGCCCAGGATGTAATTCATCACCCGGGTCACCGTATAGTCGGGGTCCGTTCGGGCCAGTCCTCGATGCCCCCAAACAACATTGGCCTGAGTCAGATCCATCTGGACGCGCTCCAACCGGATTTTCGGATAAGCCGGGACAGCCGGGACTTCGACCTCCGAAACCTCCCCTGCCTTCCATTCCCCAAAATGCCGTTTCGCCAAATCCCGCGCTTCATCCAGGGACAGGTCCCCCACTATTGTCAGGATTGCGTTGTTGGCCAGGTAGTATGTGCTGTAGAAGTCAAGGATCGATTCCCGTGTGATCTTCGGCACTGTTTCCTCATATCCGACAACAGGGCGATGATAGGGGTGGTCGCCATAAAGGAATTCCCGCAGAGTGTCACTCGCTACCGATCGCGGATTGTCACGGCTCCGGATGATTGAGGCCACGGTCTCGCCCTTCAGTCGTTCCACCTCGCGTTCCGGGAATGCAGGGCGCAGAAGAATGTCGGACAGCAGATCGAACCCGAGCTCCACATCCTTCGTCAATACCGACACGCCCGCCGTCGAATATTCCATACCCCCTGAGGAATAAAGAGACCCACCCACGAATTCGATCTCCTCGGAGATCTGCACCGAAGAGCGGGAAGAAGTCCCTTCGTCCAGGAGGGCCGCGCACAGGTTCGCTCGCCCTGCCAACTCATCGCTGCCGCGAATGGCCCCCGCTTTCACAAGCACCTGGGCTTCGACAATGGGAAGGTTTGACTTCTGATGGTGGAGTAAAACGAGACCGTTAGGGAGGACTTCCCGGTGAATTTCCGGAACGATGCTGCGAAATTCGAGTTTCTCGGGCGTAAAGTCCTTCGCCAAATTCGGCATCCCGGGTCCCAACAGAGCACATGAGGCAAGAAACAGAAGCGATAGCCCCAATCCGGCGCCGCCGCGAATTAGCCGCTTCATATTTATTTTGAAGGTGACTGTATTATTCAACTCCCTGACTCCTCTTGTTCCCCTGGCGTTTCAGGGATAAGTATTCCCACTGTGCGATTTCGCTTTTTGAAATAGGTTTTGGCGACTCGGATGATGTCGTGTTTGGTCACCTCATTGATTTTGTCCAGGAACGTCTCGAGAAACTTGTATGAGCCCATCATCTCATAGTAGCCGATGAGTCTGGCCACCTGCTGGAATTGCTCCTGGTCGCGAATAAAAGAGGTGGAAATCTGGTTCTTCGCTTTTTCCAGTTCAAGGTCCGAGACGGGCTCCGTCATGAATCGTTCGATCTCCTCCAACATCGTCGCCTCTCCCTGCGAAGAGGGAACGCCGGGGCGAAGAATGGTGGTCACATAGAATAGCGATGGATCCTGCTGTTCGTAGTTTCCGCCGGAAGCCGAAAGGGCGATCTGATCCTGATAGACCATCCGCTGGAAGAGCCGGGAGCTTTTTCCCCCGGTGAGGATAGACGAGAGCGCGCTGAGAGCATACTGGTCAGGATGATCGTATGCGGGGATATGGTATCCAATCCTGACGACCGGAGACTGGGCCTCTTTCAGGTACTCGAAGCGCCGCTCCCCTTTCTGTTCCGGCTCCACAGCGTACTGGGAAGGCGGAACCGGGCCGGTTGGAATCTGTTCGAAGTATTCCTTGACCCAACCGACGGTCTGCTCCGTGTCGAAATCCCCGACAATGACCATGACGCAGTTGTTGGGAACATAGTAGGTCCGGTAATGGTCGCGGAGCTGCTCGAATTTCCAGTTCTCGATGTCTTCGGGCCAGCCGATGACCGGATCTCGATAGGGATGGACGAGAAAACTGATGGCCCCGAACTGCTCGGTGAAGTTTCCCATGGGAGAGTTGTCATATCGCATCCGGCGTTCTTCGTAAACGACCTCCCGCTCGGTGCGGAGGAAATCCCGGGTGAGCTCTGTGTTGAGGAGCCGGTCCGCCTCGATCCAGATCACCAGCTCCAGGATGTTGGATGGCACCTCCATGACATAGCCGGTGTAGTCATCGCCGGTGAAGGCGTTGTCATAGCCGCCGTAACTCTGAATGTAACGGCTGAATTCTTCTTTGGGAAGGTTCTCAGTGCCGGAGAACATCAAGTGCTCCAGCATGTGCGAGAGGCCCGTGCTCCCCAGATGCTCGTTCCGGCCGCCGACGCGGTACCACGTGTAAACAGCCACGACCGGAACGCTGTGGTCCTCGAGGGTGAGAATCTTCATCCCGTTGTCGAGGACTGTTTCACCAATATCAAGCTGAAGCGACGCTCCCCAAGCGCCAAGACTTATCAACATTGAACCGAGAAGGACCAGTCCTAATCTCATTCTCCACTTCTCCCGGCTGCCCCCCGGATTTTATCCCGGAGCAGCTCTATGTTTTTTCTCCCGAGGTCGTTCTTCCCGATATCCTCGGACAGCCAATCCAACAAAGTTTCGATCCGTGAGTAATTCCTCTTTTCCTCTTCGAAAAGTTCCCGCTCGAGCGCCCGGAGATGATCCCCGGCGGCCTGGGGCCTTTCCCCTTGCACAAGGGCAATCTCCCTCACTGCGACCAGGGCCCCCTCGATTCCATCCTCGACCCGGGTAGGATTGGGGGAAGAATTGGCGAAAACCCGGTTAAAATGGAAAGAGTTCTCCACCAAATCAATTCCGTCCGGCCTGATGCGAATTCCGGAGAACAAAGACACCCCAAAACCTTTGAGGCATTCCACCCATTCTCTTTCTTCCATGTAAAAGACGCTCCGTTTGAGGTCCTCCCGGGTCAAATCCAGTTGTTCCGCCAACTCATTCGGAGTCAGTGTTGCGTGCGGATCGTCCTGGTAGATCTTGTACAGCAATGACAATATCGATTTCCGAACATATTTGTTTCGCGCGACTTGCATGGCTTTATCGGAGGGGCTATCCTGGGTCAAACGCACAGCCTATTGACTGCCCACGACCGAGACAGAGATGTCTTCTCTGTCCGCTACCAACCCGGTCGTATCCGTCACTGTCACAAGTGCTGTTTGGCTCCCGGAGAAGTCGAAGTTGAATCCTGCCGGGACGCTGACGGAGAGGGATTCCCTTTCAGCGCCAGTCGACGGGTCCACCTCGGCCACGGCGGGGGTATCGCTGACCGCTTGCCAGGTCAGGGTTCCCACCCCGCCATTGGTGATAAAAATCGACTCGCTTTGATTGATCTCGGACAGGGTGATATCGTTGTCGCTTACCTGAACTATGGGCTCACCGACTCCGGTCACGCCAACCACGACAACCTCGCTGTCCGGAATCGTCCCGGCACTATCCGTGACGATAACAAACACACCTTGGATTCCATCAAAATTAAAATTGAATCCCCCGGGGATGCTGACGGCTATGGTCTCGTTTTCTACGCCGCTTTCCGGATCAATTAGGGCCTTGGACGGATCTGTCGTCAGGGCGACCCAACTCAGCGATCCCTCTCCGGCGTTGGACACCGTGACCTCCCCGGTCAAGGTCGACTCACTCAAATCCAGAAAGAGAGGGTCCAGCGCCACCACAGGTTCGGGAACCCCTTCGTCAGTTTCGCCGGAGAACTCTTCGGCCTCTTCCTCTGGGATTCCTTCGCCCTCGCCGATCCCTTCTTCAGGTTGGGACGTTTCTTCTTCGCCTTCAGGTTCGCCTGGGGTCTCTTCTTCAGCTTCACCCAGACCTTCTTCCGCTGCCTCTTCCGCGGCCTCTTCCGCTGCCTCTTCCGCGGCCTCTTCCGCTGCCTCTTCCGCGGCCTCTTCCGCTGCCTCTTCCGCTGCCTCTTCCGCTTCGCCCTCGGCAGCCTCCTCTCCGTCGGTGGGTTCGGGACCCACAAAACAGGAGGCAGTGAGCAAAACGAGGCAGATCAACGATACCCCGGCGAGGCCTCGAAAAATCCAGCCGGTCCGATTCAGGTTTCTCTGGTCCACGAATTGATTCCCTTCAGGTTAGAACACGAAGGCAACAGATGGGAAAACGATGGGAAGGGCCCCTATCCGGCGATCTCAGCCTCCAAGGGGGCCTGGATCAGAGCCTACGGGCCCTCCCTTGCCGGGGGTATTTTAGTCGATCGAGGAGGCCAACGCCAGTTTCAGCCATGCCATGCCCCCACGATAGATGGCCGACCTCGCTGAACGGCTTGGAGCACATTGACTTATGAGGAGGGCCTGTGCGATAATCCGCCCTGAAACCAAGCGAGGCAATGAAATGAAAGGAAGAGCGGGGGGAGTCCCCGCACCAGTGAGGAAATCTGAATTCCGTATCGATCTCCTGGCCCCGTAAGATTCGCTTTGCGCTGCCTCATCTGGCCCGGGGTCGAAGGATTCTCGTAACTCCTTCCCTTTCGGCAGCTTATCAACTATCTACGCTAACTGGAGGTGAATCCGAAATGTCGATCCGTGTTGGTATCAACGGCTTTGGAAGAATTGGGAGAAATGTGTTCAGAATCCTGTGCAAAGACAGCGATTTTGAGGTTGTATCCGTCAATGACCTGACGGATGCCAAGACCCTTGCCCACCTGCTCAAGTATGACTCGATCCACGGGCGATTCCCGGGTGAGGTCGGTTACGAAGAGAAAAAACTGCTGGTGAATGGAAAATCAATAGCCGTCCATTCCGTCAAGGACCCGGCTGAACTTCCCTGGAAAGAAGAGAAGGTTGACATCGTTCTCGAATCGACGGGCGTTTTTCGGGACAAGAAATCGCTGGACAAGCACCTGGCGGCAGGCGCCAGGAAGGTGCTCCTGACGGTTCCCGCAAAGGGGGATATCGACGCCACGATTGTGATGGGCGTCAATGACGATACCCTCAAGCCCGAACACAAGCACATCTCGAATGCGTCGTGCACGACCAACTGTCTTGCCCCGGTGGTCAAGGTGTTGCACGAAAAGTTCGGTCTTGAGCACGGGCTGATGACGACGGTCCACGCCTACACGAATGACCAGCGGATTCTCGATTTGCCACATTCGGATCTGCGGCGCGCCCGGGCGGCCATGGCCTCTATCATCCTCACAACGACAGGGGCGGCCAAGGCGGTCGGAAAGGTAATTCCGGAGCTGAAGGGCAAGCTGGACGGAATGGCGATGCGGGTTCCGGTTTCGGACGGGTCGGTCGTGGATCTCGTCGCCGAGTTGAAGACCGACGTGACGAAAGAGGACATCAACACGGCGATGAAGGAAGCGTCCGAAACACCGGGTCTGGCAGGTATTCTGGAATACACGGAAGACCCGATTGTCTCAGTCGACGTCGTCGGCAATCCCCACTCGAGCATTTTTGATGCTCTATCGACCACCGTCATCAACGAGAAGGGTAAATTCGTCAAGGTGGTCTCGTGGTACGACAACGAATGGGGTTATTCCAAGCGTTGTGTCGACTTGATGAGGATAATGGCTTAACAGTCTGGAATCAAACCGGGGATGAGCATTCCCGGATACCGTTAACGCCCCGGGCTCGGACCGTTGCGAGATGCCTTCTTAGGAAGCGCGGCTTCTGGGCCCAGGGAGAAAAGAAGGGAAAGGCATCATGGCACTGACGAAGGAGCAGAGAGAAGATATTGTCAAGAAGTTTCAGACGCATGAAGGCGATACGGGATCTCCCGAGGTCCAGATTGCCCTCATTACCGCGCGCCTGAACTATCTCAATGAACATTTCGGCCACCACAAGAAGGATCACCATTCCCGGAGAGGCCTTCTTAAAATGGTAGGAAGGAGGAGACACTTACTCAATTATCTGAAGAAGAACGACGTAGAACGATACAAGAAGATTATCGAAGAACTTAAGTTAAGGAGGTAAAAACTGGGGAGAGAATCAGCCGGCGCCACCTATTGACGGGCCGCTACAATAATCCGACCGGCCGGAGTGGGTCGGATTATTCTGGCGACCTGTGAATTGCCGGCGGTCCCCCTTCCAGAAAACCCACATATGATCAATCAATACAGTACGAATATCGGCGGCACCGACCTGATTATCGAACACGGGCGGATGGCCAAGCTGGCGGATGGATCCGTTACCGTCCAGTACGGGGGAACCATCGTCCTGGTCACCGCTCAGTCGGCAGGCGCTCGAGAGGGGATTGACTTTTTTCCCCTCACCGTGGACTACCGAGAAAAGTCGTACGCCGCAGGACGTATTCCAGGGAACTTCTTCAGGCGGGAAGGACGCCCGACGGAAAAAGAGACGCTGACCTGCCGAATCATCGACCGGCACCTGCGTCCCATGTTCCCCAAGGGATACAAGGGCGATACTCAGGTTCTCGTGACAGTTCTGTCCGCGGACCCTGAGAACAATCCCGATGTGCTCGCCATGGTGGGGGCATCGGCGGCGCTGTGCATTTCGACGATTCCCTTCAACGGGCCGATAGGATCCGTCCGAGTCGGCCGTGTCGACGGCCAGCTCATCGCCAATCCCACTTACCCCGAATTGGAGGAGAGCGATATCGACCTGGTGGTGGCCGGACGCGAAGAAGGCGTCATCATGGTCGAGGCGGGAGCCAATGAGGTTTCCGAGGAAGACATGCTCGCGGCTATCGAGTTCGGGCATCAGTCGATGCAGAGCGTCATCCAGATCCAGAAAGAAATGGTCGACCAGTTGCGGAAGGAGAAGCAGGAGTTCGCCCCTCCGGCCACTGACGAACAGATCGCCGGACGTATAAACCAACTGGCGGCTGACCGCCTGAACGAGGCCCTGAAGGTCACCGAAAAGCAAGCGAGGCAGGACACGACCAACAGTCTCCGCGATGAGGTTGTCTCGACGCTCGCCGAGGAGTTTCCGGAAAGGGAAGAAGAGATCCTCGCCGCGTTCAAGGGACTCGAAAAAGAGACTCTTCGCCGAATGATCCTCAAGGAAGGTCTCCGGGTCGATGGGCGCGGATTGAAGGACATCCGGCCGATCACGGTGGAGGTCGGCTTGCTGCCGCGCGCCCATGGTTCTGCGCTGTTCACCCGCGGAGAGACTCAGGCGATCGTGGCCACGACCCTCGGGACGCGACGCGACGAACAGAGGATGGACGAACTTTTGGGTGAGTCCTTCAAGAGATTCATCCTCCACTACAACTTTCCCCCGTTCTCAGTCGGCGAGGTTCGTCCCATCCGGGGGCCCGGCCGAAGAGAGATCGGCCACGGCGCCCTTGCCGAGCGCGCGCTGAAGCGGATCCTGCCGGAAGAGGAAGCTTTCCCGTACACCATCCGCACCGTTTCCGAAATCCTGGAAAGCAACGGATCGTCCTCCATGGCCACAGTTTGCGGCGGATCGCTCTCGATGCTGGATGCGGGAGTCCCCATCGCGGCGCCGGTGGCTGGAATCGCCATGGGTTTGATTGTAGAAGACGGAGAGTCGGCGATTCTGAGCGACATCCTGGGCATGGAAGATCATCTGGGCGATATGGACTTTAAAGTTGCCGGCACGGAGAAAGGTATCACGGCGCTCCAGATGGACATCAAGGTGACGGGAGTGACCCATGACCTGATGAGCCAGGCGATGCAGCAAGCGAAAGAGGGAAGGCAGTTCGTCCTGGAGAAGATGATCGCCGCCCTGCCATCGCCCAAGGAACTGGCCGAACACGCGCCGCGAATCTACAAGATGCATATCCACCCCGACAGGATCCGTGACATTATCGGCCCCGGCGGAAAAGTCGTGCGAAAGATCCAGGCCGACTGCGACTGCGTTATCGACATTGAAGACGACGGGGTCATCACCCTCGCTTCAGCGAGCGAGGAAGGGGCCGAGAAAGCCAGGGAAATGATCGAGTACCTGACGGCCATGCCCGACGTCGGTAAGATCTATGACGGGAAGGTCGTGAAGATCGTCAAGTTCGGCGCGTTCGTCCAGTTCATGCCCGGAGTGGACGGTCTGGTTCACATCTCCGCGATTGCGGACAGGCGAATCGACAAGGTGGAGGATGTCCTTAAAGAAGGAGACGATGTCAAGGTCAAGCTGATGGAGATCGACAGCCAGGGGCGAATGAACCTGAGCATGAAAGACGTCGACGACGAATCGAAAAAGCAGGAAAAGGATTCCGAACCGGCCTAGACCTGCGAAGAGTAATCCAAAAAAACCTGGAAAAGTGCGGGCCGCTCAACCGAGCGGCCCGTTTTATTTATCCCGGATTGCACCACCGTCTGCCGCGTTACCGACCTGCCACCTGGGGAAGTCCAGCGTTGCCGCCGGCAACCAGCTGGGCCTATGATAGCGAAAACCTGCCCACGAGGGTTGCGACCGAGTTCCTGAGGAAAATCTCGGCTTAACTCTCCTTCTTCGTTGGTTCAACCTTAGCGATGTCTATCACGCGTTCGTCGATAAACAATTTTCCGGTAACTGTTAATTGTTCGCCGTGGTGCCCGTCCACGTACTCCTTGCCCTTCGTATTGTAAATATAGTGAATGGTCTTGCCTTTGAGGTCCGAGATCTCTGATCCGGTGTTGTCCTGGGCCTTAGCGACTTTCAGAGCATGCTTGTGGCCGACGGTACTGCAGCTGGAGTTGGCTCCGGCGCTTCCTAAAGCGCAGGCAACACAATAGTTGTTCCCCTCTACCTGCACGTCAACTGTCTTGATCCCTTGCGCCTCATGATGATCTGCAAAGGAAACATACCCGAGGCCACACAGCAATACCGTTGTGACCGTCACTACCATTAAAGACTGTATCTTTTCCATAGCTGGGCTCCTTTCGAATGAAACTTCTTGCACAATCCCTCTATACGACCACATAAAGTGGATAATATAATGGTATCAGGTTTCGGGACGACAGAGAAGCCCTTCGTCGACCCTGCAACAGCCTGAATCACATCACAGTTTAGACGACTTCGGGCCACTCGGTTGAGCGGCCCGATTTTTTCAAGAGCTTGTTGCTGATCTGAGAACGCGCTTTGAGAAGGCCGGTTATCTTCCCGGTCTTTCCGGTCTCTGCTGGCGGATGAAGTTTTTCAGGGCGGGGCGGATGAGGTCGCGCACACGGTTGTCCTGTTCGCGGTTCTGGCTCTGGGCGAGCTGGTTCTGGAGGCGGATCTCATTGCTGGTTGTGATGGTCTGCCGGCGGCGCTCCAAGGCATCGCGGGAGATGATTCGGTTCCGCTCGTCTCGGACGGCGTCGCGGAATCGCTCTGTCCGGTCCCGGATCTGCTGCCGGGTATCCCGGTCTACCCGTTGGAGATCCCGCCTTTGACCCTGGAAGACATTCCGCAGACGGTCCTGCACAACGCGAACATCGTCCCTTTCCCGCTGATCCCGCCTCTGTTCCTGGCGGTTATAACCCTGCTCTATCCGCTGAATTCTCCGGGCACGGCCTGTCTCGTCATTGACCGCCGGGCGGAAGTACTCGCGCCCTAATTCCTGGAGGGTCTGACCGGAAACAGCGTTCGGGAGTCCGATTAGCAGGACCGAAACAAAAAGGAAGTATTTTCTCATCAGAATGCCCCCTGCTGCACAGAGAACAAACCCAATCGGCCTGTCCTCTTTAATTATACCACAATTATTATCGGCAAAATTCATCCATAAGGAAAGAAAAATGGCTGCATGGATGGCTTCGCCATGCGAGAAGTTTGTCTCGCAATGATATTGAAATCAACAACTTATGGTTCAAGACGCCTGTCAGAAAAACTCCACTTTGCGGCCTTGGGTGACCAGGAGGTAGGCGAAAAAGGGCGCGCCTAGGAGGGCAGTCAGGATTCCCAGGCGGATCTCGCCGGGGCTGACGATTGTCCGCGCCAACAAGTCCACGAGGATGAGGAAGATGCCTCCGGCGAAAAAGGATGTGGGGATCAAAGGGCGGTGGTCCGGGCCGACCAGAAGCCGGAGGATGTGCGGAATAATGAGTCCCACGAATCCCACAACCCCACTCACCGCCACGGCAGCGCCGGTCAGGAGCGCAGACAGTGTCAGGACCTGCACTCGCAGGCGGTTGACGTCGACGCCGAGGGAGAGAGCCGTCTCCTCCCCCGTGATCAGGATGTTCAGCTCTCTCGCGAAGAACTGAGAGGCGACAGACGCAGCCAGGATGATTGGGAGTGACATCCACACGTGCTGCCAGGTGCGGCTTTCCAGACCGCCCATCATCCAGAAGAACGCTTCCTTGCCCACGTCCCAGCTTCTGTTGGACAACGCCACGGTGATTACGAGCGAAATCAACGCTCCGAGAGCCGCATTCACGGCAATTCCGGACAGGATCAACGTGGAAATGGGCGTTCTTCCACGGCGTGCGGCGATCAAGTAGACCACAGTCACCGCCCCGAGTGCGCCGAGGAATGCCGCCGTGGGCAACAACAAGATCGATATGGCCGACAGGCCCGATACGGTGCAGAGGATGGCCCCGAGCGCCCCGCCGGTCGACGCCCCGATTATTCCGGGAGAGGCCATCGGATTGCGGAAAAGGCCCTGCATCAGGGTTCCCGAAACGGCCAGCGCGCCTCCGACCAGGAAGGCAACCAGGACCCGGGGGAGGCGGAGGCTCAGCACGATAGATCGCTGGGAGTCACTGGCGCCCGAGTCAGTGACCAATCCAACTTTCTCAAGAAAGATGCCGAGGGTGGTCCTTGGATCGATTGATACGCTCCCAATTCCAATGGCAAGCACCATCGCGACCGGAAGCAATAGCAGCAATCCAATGAAAAATTTGAAAGATCGTCTATCGGTCATCGGTTGAATCGCTCCGGATGAAGGAGTCGGGCAAGCCGTTCCACCGCCGAGGCGACATGGTGTGTGACTGAATTCAATTCTCGGCCTGGAAGTCCGAAAACGCGTCCTGATTGGACGGCCCTGACCTGCTCGAGGATGGGATACTTCTGAAGGAACATTTCTTGGGCAATGGGACCCGCTTCCGGCCATTCAGTCAGGATCACCTCGGGATCCCAGTCGAGTATCTGCTCCTCGGAAATGTTCCTGTGGCCCTCGATTCCGTTCGCTGCGGCCAGGTTGCGCCCTCCCGCGGCTTCGATGATGTCGTGGATCGTTGTTCCGCCTCCGGCCACCCAGTCATAGCCGATTTTAAGAACCCGCGGTTTCGGCGTGTCGGCGACCGTCGCACGGACGTCCTCGATCCGTCGATTCATTTCCTGAATGAGAGCGTTGGCTTTCTCCTCTTCGCCAATCGTCGCACCGATCGCGCGGATATTCTCCCGGATGTCATCAAAGGAGTTGAAGTTCTCCAAGGTCATCACGCGGATGTTGGCTTCCGAGAGCAACGCCAGATACTCCGGACGTGAGAAACTCGCCACAAAGACCAGGTCGGGCTCCAGGCCGATGATCTGTTCGGCCGATTGCTCCGCCCGGCCTGGAACACGCCGCGCCTCTTCGACGATGTTGGAATAGGCCGGGTCCTCCGCCAGTGCGCTCAGGGCCAGAATCCGGGCCGGATCACAGATTCGCAGAAGTACTTCGTCGGAGGCGATTAGACACGAGACGATTCGCTGCGGCAGCGTTGCTTGAGTCAATGCGGTTGGACTATCTCCACCGCAACCCGAGATGGCTATTGCCAATGTCGAAAGAACAATGAGTGACAAATTGGTGGCTCTTGTTGCCAATGTGTGCATGACTTTGTTAGTCAACCTATTTCGGTTTCTTAGGAAGGGGGTGTGGGAGAAACCCCTTTTTCTCGCAAAAAAAAAGGGTTTCCCCCACAAATCATTTCCAGAAAATAAAGCCCGCTTCCTCAAACAGGAGAAAGCGGGCGAAGGACATCATTCGCCTGGCCTTCTCTGGTGCGAAGAAGGACAAGCCTCGTCTCCGGGCAGGTTTCCTGGCTCGCGGTTTCGATCCTACTCGCTCTCCCTTCCCAGCCTGAAGGCCAGTGGGCTTTTCAGAGCTTTCGTCACCGCTTACAGTGGCGACCACCGCGGGGGTCTTTCACCCCACTTCCCTCTTAGCGTCTCGCCGGACGAACCCGGTGGCAATGAATATCGAGTTGAGAAAGAGCAATGTTCAAGGTATTAGAGCGCAATGACCCTCAGTTGTCAACCGGCCGCTCGGATGTCTCTGTGAGATTATTCGGGCCCAAACCTATGTGTTTTGCGATGAATCCCTTCAGGGTTTCCTCATAAATTCTTCCGGAGGTGAAAAAACCGTCGTTGTGTCCGCCGGAGATCTCGAGGAATTCTTTCGGTTCCCTGGCAGCTTCGAAAAGCTCTTTGCCGAACCGGAATGGAAGCAACTCGTCATCGCGACTGTGGACTATCAAGACAGGACTGTCGACCCCGGCAAGGAAGTCCTTCGTTGAATAGCGGAACCGCACCAGCAGCCGGACAGGAAGGAAGGGATACCATTCGGCGGCAACATCCGGGGTGGAAGTGAAGGTAGATTCCAGGATGAGGGCGCCGGGCGTGTGTTTTTGAGCGACATGGGCTGCGATAGGCCCTCCAAGGGATCGCCCGAAGGCGACTATCTGGGATGGCGCTATCCCCCGTTCGTTCGTGAGATGGTCCCACGCGGCCTCGACGTCGCGGTAGGTCCCCTCTTCGGTCGGTTTTCCCTCGCTCTCGCCGAATCCCCGGTAATCGAAAATCAGCGTAGAGAAACCCATGCGGTTAAAAAGAAGAAGCGAGTCCAATCGGTGGGATATGTTCCCGGCATTGCCGTGACAGAAAAGGAGGACGCCCTTCGAAAGGAGGACGCCCTTCGAATCCTGCGCCGGGACCCACCAGGCGGAAAGCTTCAGACCGTCCTCGGTGTGCAGTGTTACGGGTTCATAGTCCAGTCCCACAAGATCCGGCGTCGCGACGATCTCGGGCTCAGGAGAGTAGATGAAACGGGACTGGAAGAGAAACATCCACATAGTTAAACCGATGTAGACCGCGATACCGACGCGCAGGACAGGCCAGATAACCCGCCTGATTTGCCGTCTAAGGCTTCCAGAGGTTGTCGGCTCCATTGGAAATCGACTGGCTGACTCTGCTGAGTTCAGCCCCTGAAGAAATGCACAACCAGGGCGATCACAGCGAACGCCCAGCAATAATACGCGAAGGGGTACAGTTTCCCGCGCATGACGAGCCGGATCAGACAATGAATCGCGAGATACCCGACAACCGCGGCAACGAGTCCGCCGACAAGTATGGGACCGAGAATGGAGCCGTCAAGTTTGCCGTCGAACAACTCCGGAATCTGCAGAACCGCGGCGCCGAGGATCGCCGGGATGGCCAGCAGAAAGGAAAACCGCACAGCCACGTCCCGATCCAGTCCGGCCCAAAGCCCGCAGACGATTGTGGTCCCCGACCGGGAAATTCCCGGAAGAATGGCGAATGCCTGCGCAACGCCGACGGCCAGGGTCTGTGAAAGCGTCATGCGCTCAATCTTGGCGCCGGGACCGGCCACCCACAGGGTCGAGATGAGGATCGCACCGGTGACGAACAGGAACAGAGAAGCCACCGCCGGTTTCGAAAAAATGGATTCGAAAAAATCACTCCCGGCAACACCGACCACGGCGGCCGGAATCGTGCCGATTATTACCCATTTCAGGAGAATCAGGGATTCCTTGTCGGACTCCTGCCGGTTGCGAAACGGGATTCGAGTAACGGCGACAGCCATCCCGAGCAGGTCTCGCCGATAAACGACCAGGACGGCCATCAGCGTCCCCACGTGGACGGCGACATCGAAGAGCAACTGAGGCTCCTCAAATCCGAACCAGCTTTGGAAGATGACGAGATGCCCGCTGCTGCTGACCGGGAGGAACTCGGTCAGGCCCTGTATGACTCCCAAGGCCGCCGCTTCCAGATAGGTCACAGGTACTTCTCCATCCCGCGCTTTTTCAGCTCCTTCACAACCTCGCGGATATCTCCCTCGCGGTCGACCCGGCAAAGGAGAAGGGCGTCGTCCGTGTCGACGACAATGATGTCTTCGACCCCGATGCTCACCACCAGTTTGCCCGGGGCGTGAACGATCAGGTTCCTGGAATCATACTCGATGTGGTCTTCGCCGAGAACCCGGTTGTTTCGATCGTCGGACGACCAGGATAGGGAGGCGGCGGACCAGGCGCCAACATCCCGCCAGGGAAACGCAGCCGGGACAACCCAGACCCGGTCGCACTTTTCCATGATCCCTTCGTCAATGGTGGTGGAGGTCAAGCGCGGGTATATTTCTTTCAGGAATTCTTCGGAAGGATTCTCCGCCCAGCGATCCAAACCCTCGGCAATATCGGGGAGGTGCTTCCGGAATTCCTCGAAAACCACTTCGGCTTTCCAGATGAAATAGCCGCCGTTCCAGAAAAACCGACCGGAGTCAACGTAATTTTTTGCCGTCTCCAGATCCGGTTTCTCAACGAATCGCTTGGCGCGATAGGCTTTGAAATCCCCATCTTCCGCCGAAGGCTCCTCTTCGCGCTCGATATATCCATACCCGGTGTGAGGGCGGTCGGGAGCGATACCGATCGTTACCACAGCGTCGCAGTCGAACGCTTGCCGGCACGCGAATCCGACGGTATCCATAAATAGCGCGTCGTCCCCAATCCAATGGTCGGCATGAAAGATAGCCAGAACCGCTTCCGGATCCCGCAATCGCGCATGAGCGGCGCCCAAGGCGACGGCGGCCGCTGTCCCCATCGCTTTCGGCTCGGCAATGACATTCTCCGGCGGAAGCTCGGGCAGCTGACTCCGCATCAGATCCAATTGCGCAGCCTCAGTCAGGATAAGGATCCGTTGCGGATCGATCTTGAGCGCAAGGCGGTCCACTGTGGTTTGAATGAGGGTTCGCTTTCCGGTGATCGGAAGGGCCTGTTTGGGACTCAGCCGGCGGCTCAGCGGCCAAAACCGCGTTCCGCGACCTCCTGCAAGGATTGCAGCGTATGTTTTTTCAAAAGGCATTTCCATTTCGATTCCTCGACCAAGACCGGCCGGATGTTCCGGATTCAAAGTCTCTGTCTATCCTATCATCCTGTCGAACTCCTTAATTTTTTCTTCCACCATTGATCTCATTTCATCGAGCCTGGATTGGGTCGGCGCTTCGAAGCGGAGAACCAACGCCGGTTCGGTATTGGACGCCCGGACGAGCCCCCAGCCGTCGGGAAACTTGATCCGGACGCCATCCACATCGTTGACCTCGAACCGTTCGGCGAAGTATTCCCTTGCCGCTTCGACAATCTTGAATTTCTTCTCCTCGGGACAATCCATCCGGATCTCGGGCGTCACGCAAGCGGGGGGGACGTCCTCCAGCAGCTCGCTCATCTTCTTGCCCGTGTGGGAGAGGATTTCCAACAGCCTGCCGGAGGCGTAAATGGCATCGTCATACCCGAAATACCGGTCCGCAAAAAAGATGTGTCCGCTCATTTCACCCGCCAGGAGTGCGCCGGTCTCTTTCATTTTCGCCTTGATAAAGGAATGGCCGGTCTTCCACATGATCGGGTTTCCTTCGTTGCGGGCGATATCGTCGTAAAGTCGCTGAGACGCCTTGACCTCCGAAATGATGGTCGCACCCGGCTTCTTTCGGAGGATCTCCCGGGAAAGAATAATCATTAGCTGATCGCCCCAGACGATCTGCTGTTTGTCATCCACGATACCGATGCGGTCCGCATCTCCGTCATAAGCGATCCCGACATCGGCTTTTGTTTCGCCGACAGTCCGAATCAAGTCCTGAATAAACTCCTCCACGGTCGGGTCGGGATGATGGTTTGGGAACCGGCCGTCCATCTCGCAATAGAGCTCCGTCAGGTCACACCCGAAGTGATGGAAAAGCCTTGTCGCCACAGGACCGCCCGTGCCGTTTCCCCCGTCAATCACTACCTTCAAACCAGGGTCAATTTTCAAGTCCGCTTTCAGATGGTCCAAATAAGGATCGACAATCTCGCCGGAAATCACTGTCCCCCGACCCTGTTCGAAATCGCCCTTCTCAATCAGTGTCCCGAGCCCCTTGATTTCATCCCCATGGATGGTGGAGTGGCCAACACAGATTTTGAACCCATTGTATTCAGGTGGATTGTGGCTTCCGGTTATCTGGATGCCGCCATCCGCGCTGTAATGCCGAATGGCGAAATAGAGGAGGGGGGTTGGACAGACGCCGATGTCAATGATCTCGAGCCCGGTTGACTCGATTCCCGACACGAGTGCGTCGCGCAATGAGGGCGAGCTCAGGCGGCAATCGTGCCCGATGCATATCCGTTTGCGGCCGGAGCGAACCATACCGGTCCCGTAGGCCCGGCCGATCAAGTCAACAACCTCGGGCGGGAGGTCCTGCTCAACAATCCCTCGAATATCGTATGCGCGGAAAATTACGGGGTTGATCTTTGACATTGTACCGAAGCTAACATGACATCAGTCGGGACTTCAAGCGTCCGTGGGCGGAATTGCGACTTTCATTGACAAAGGAAAAAGACAACTTGGCTGCGTGCAGGACTAACAAATCCGGCGCGCTATGGCGAGCGCGTCGGGCTCGTCCTCCGAATTAACGATCGGAATATACGTACACTCAATTTGGTCGGATTGTTCCAACGCATCCCTGAAATCCGCTGTCTCCGCGGCAAACATTCCCGCCACATTGTCGGCAGCAATGATTCCCCCTATTCGGACCTTTGGAAAAACCTTCTTCAGATACTGGGCATACTCGCACTTTGTGGCATCAAGGAACACAAAATCGAACGGGCCTTCCAGATCGTCCAGGGCGTCGAGGGCGGGACTCAAGACCATCTCGACATAATTCGATAATTTGGCCCGTTTGAGATTTTCCTTGGCGTGCTCCTGCCACTCCGGATTGTAATCGACCGTGATTACTTTCCCGCCGACGGATCGAACTGCATCGGCAAGCCAGATAGTTGAGTAGCCGTTTGACGTTCCCAGCTCCAGGATATCCTTGGCCTGGATGGTCCGTGCCAGAAAATGCAGAAGTCCTGCTGTTTCCGGTCGGACGTTCCAGAAGTCGTGAATCGTTTCCTCGAGTTCAGTGAGCACTTTCTGTGTTTCGGGTTCCACCGCCACCTTCCTCTGATTCAACCGTCTCGTTCAGACCGATTCCTCGCGACAACGGCGGAAGAGGCTGAGTCTACCGCCCCAGTTTTGCCTTGATCTCGGGATAGGCCACCGCGACATTCACCCTCAGATAAGCGAGTCCAGGGTCATTTCCGAAGGGATAGGTTTCCAATTCGCTCGCAACTTCCTCTTCGGACTTTCCTTCCTGCACACGTTCCTCCACCACTTCGTGGAATTCCCGAAGCAGTTCCCTGAATTTGCCTAAGCCGGCCTTGTCCGTGACACGGCCGTGGCCTGGAATGATCCGCTCCGTATCGAGACTCAGCATAAATTCGACAGACTCGATCCAGCGCAGGCTGCTGGCTCCCGCTCCGGCGTCGATATAAGGAAATGCAAGATAGAAGAAGAGGTCTCCGGCGTGGATGACCTTCTCGTCTTCAAAGTAGATGATGCTGTCACCGTTGGTATGGGCCGGACCTATGTAATAAATACGGATTGTTTTCCCACCCAGTTTTATCGCCATTTCATGGTCATATACGATATGTGGAAGACCTTTCCGGTTCTCAGGAGCATTCCACTTTTCGCCATTCAGGCGGACCATATTCTCGCGAGTATTTTCATGGGAGACTTTATGGATAGTTCCTTCGACGCCCGCATTCCCTCCCGTATGATCCATATGGTAATGGGTATTCACAACGAACCGGATAGGCTGGTCGGTGACTTCGCTCACGTGGCGTTCAATCTCTTCTCCATCGGCATCGGTGGTCTTGGAATCGACCACGATAACTCCATCGGTCGTCACGTACAGGGCCACATTTCCCCCATGACCATAAAGGACGTACAGATCTTCTGAGATCTGCTCCCGCTCCATCCGCTCTCCTGCGCCTGGCCCGCGATACATTCCGCCTTGCCCGTCAGCAGTTGATGCAACAATCAATAAAAGGACAAACGTTATTCCAGCAGCACACTGTCTGTGTCCGGTCATCTCATTCCTCCTCATGAAAACGCTTCTCTATCGAGGACAGGTTATCTTTCTAGGTCCCCTCTCCCCCATTCAAGAGCCGATGGTCCATATCCAGGGCGGGCTGTTCGGCCTTTGGACGGCCGACAATCACCGCCGGAACACCCGCCGCGGTGCAATGGGGAGGGACAGGATCCAGCACGACGCTCCCCGCACCCACCTTGGCCCCCTCGCCAATCTCTATGTTGCCGAGGATCTTCGCTCCGGCCCCAATCAGAACCCCCTTGCGGATCTTCGGATGGCGGTCGCCAACTTCTTTCCCTGTTCCTCCGAGAGTCACCTCGTGAAGCATGGAGACATTGTCTTCCACCACGGCCGTTTCCCCAATCACAACACTGGTGGCATGGTCTATCAGAATCCCGGAGCCAACTTGTGCGGCAGGATGGATATCAACCGAAAAGATCTCGGAAATGTGACTCTGGAGATATAACGCGAGCGATTCCCGACCCTGGTTCCAAAAATAATGGGCCACGCGGTACGACTGGATCGCGTGGAAGCCCTTGAAATACAACAGTGGAAGGGAATACCGCCGGCAGGCCGCATCTCGATCCAGGACCGCCTGGATATCCGCTCTCACGGACGCACCAATTCCCGGGTCATTCGCCAAGGCTTCATCGATCAAGTCGCGCAGCGTAACGGCCGTGAGAGTCGGGGTTTCCAATTTGCTGGCCAGAAGAAAGCTGAGGGCGTCCTCCAGGCGCTTGTGATTCAGGACAACCGCATAGAGGAAACTGGCGAGCATGGGCTCCCGCTTCGCGTCCTCTTCGACTTCCATTCGAATGCTTTCCCAAACGGGATCATTTGCACTCTGATTCATGCTCTTTCTCCAACCCGACTCGAAGATAAAACTCCCTCTCTCATCCCGCCCTCACTCCTACTCTGATCGCCTGCCTGGAAGTCCCAATAGGTTACATACCATGCCGTCCCTCGTCGACCCATATTTCCAGCCGAGCGCCCACACAGGACAACTGGATCTCCCCGAGAACCAAGCCTCCAAAGACATAAAAGCTTGTAGATTAATAAGTTACGGGAAGGCAGACGGGTATGGCAAGAAGCCCGCGAATCCGTTCCGACCGGGAGCTATTCCTCGAAAGGAACAGCCTCATCGATCAGCATCACGGGTATTTGGTCCTTTATGGGATAAAGGAGCTTGCAGGCGCGACAGACCAATCCGCTTTTCTCCTCGATCAACTCGATGTCGCCCTTGCACTTGGGGCAGGCGAGAATGTCCAGAAGCTCTTTGTCAATCATAGAGCTAATCCTCCATGTTCTCCGCGATTGCCTGACCAAATTCAGAGCATTTCAGCAGTGTCGCCCCTTCCGTCTGGCGTTCCAGATCATAGGTGACGCGTTTCTGTTGAATTGTCTTCTCCAGTCCCCGAATCACCGCCTCGGCGGCTTCGTTCCAACCAAGATACTCAAACATCATGACCCCCGAGAGAATCAGAGATCCGGGATTGACCTTGTCAAGATCGGCGTACTTGGGCGCGGTCCCGTGCGTCGCCTCGAACAGGGCCACTTCGTCTCCGATGTTGGCGCCGGGCGCCAGGCCAAGCCCTCCCACCTGAGCGGCAATGGCATCGGAGAGATAATCCCCGTTCAGATTCGGCGTCGCGATCACGGCGTATTCGTTGGGCCGCGTGAGAACCTGCTGAAACATCATGTCGGCGATTCGGTCCTTGATCACAATCTTGCCGTCGGGGACCTTGCCGTTGAATTGGTCCCAGAGTTCCTGTTCCGAAATGGTCGCGTCGGCAAACTCCTCTTTGGCCAGCTCGTACCCCCAGTCGCGGAATGCGCCCTCGGTAAATTTCATGATGTTGCCTTTGTGGACGAGGGTGACACTGTCGCGCTTTCGGTCGATAGCGTACTGAATTGCCTTTCGGATAAGGCGTTTGCTGCCTGTGATGCTGATGGGCTTGACACCGATCCCCGAGTCTTGGCGAATCTTGGTTCCCATCTCGCCGTTGAAAAAGTCGATCACCTTTTTGGCGTCGGGGGTTCCTTCGCGCCACTCGATCCCGGCGTAGACATCCTCGGTATTCTCTCGAAAGACCACCATGTCGACCTTTTCGGGAGCCTTCACGGGGCTCGGGACGCCTTGAAACCAGCGCGACGGCCGGACACAGGCATAAAGCTCGAGTTGTTGCCGGAGCGTGACGTTGAGACTGCGAAAACCGCCTCCTACGGGCGTCGTAAGGGGCCCCTTGATCGCCACCTTGTGATCTTCAATCTCCTGGAATGTTTCGTCGGGCATCCAGGTGCCATATTTGTCGTTGGCTTTTCCTCCGGCAAAGATCTCTTTCCAGGCGATCTGCCGGTCCTCACCATAGGCCGCCTTCACGGCCGAATCCAGAACATGCTTGGTCGACCGCCAGATGTCGGGTCCGGTGCCGTCCCCCTCAATAAAGGGAATAATGGGCCTGGAAGGAACGTCGCGCTTCCCTTCTCTGATGCGAATCTTCTCGCCCTCAACAGCCGTAGTAGCAGCGTGGTCTGACACGATTTCCTCCCTCGTGGCGCCCTCCATTTGCAGTGAGAGGGCTAAATCTTTACTTTCTGAAGCTCAATCAGGTTCTTTAACTTCGACAACTCTTGCATCACTTCGTCGCTGGGGTCCTGGTCGACCGTCAAGATGGCGACTGCCTTCTCTCCCGCTTCCAACCGACCCATGGCCATTCCGCCGATATTGATCGAGTGTTTACCCAGGGTCATGCCCAGATCGCCGATGAAGCCGGGCTTATCATTGTTGAAACAGACGAGAATCACCCCGGCGGGTTCCATCGAAACGCGGTAATGGTCAATGGATACGAGTCGAGGCGCATTGCGAGCCAGAATCGAACCGGAGACTTCCCGCTCTTGCTGGTCCGTTACCACCCGCACTTCGATCAGATTGGTGTAGTCGGTGGGCGTGCCGGACTTGCTTTCGACAACCCGGAGGCCCATTTCCTGCGCAAGCATGGGCGCGTTGACCATGGTAACGCGGCGGCCGTAAGGGATTTGGAGGAACCCCTTCAGGATCGCCGTGGTGACCATCCGCAGGTCGAGGCCGACAATATCCCCGCTGTATTCCACCGAGAGCTCCTTAGGGGCCCCATGGGCAAATTGAGCCTGGAAGAGCCCGAGGCGTTCTCCCAAATCGACGTGGGGCCGCAACTGCTCGAGGGCCGAGGCGTCGATGACAGGGAGGTTGACTGCGTTGCGCGCCACCCCATTTTTCAGCGCCTCGACCACCTGGTTCGCGGTATCCAGCGCAACCGATTCCTGCGCCTCGCGTGTCGATGCACCCAGGTGCGGCGTGGTGATGATCTTACTGTTCGAGATGAAGGGGTGATCAGCCGGGATGGGCTCCACCTCGTAAACGTCCAGGGCCGCCCCGGCGATTTTTCCGCTCTCGATGCCCCTGAGCAGGGCCTCGTCATCGATGATTTCTCCCCGGGCGGTGTTAATGATGCGCACGCCGTCCTTCATTTTGGCGACGAGGTCGTCGTTGACCATCCTGCGCGTTGAATCGTTGGCGGGAACGTGGAATGTAATGTAATCCGAACGAGCCACGAGGTCATCCAGTTCTACCTTTTCGATCTGCAATCGCTGGCTCTTTTCCTGAGTGAGATACGGGTCGTAGGCGATGACCTCCATCTGGAGGCCCTTGGCTCTTCGACCCACCTCGGTGCCTACTCGTCCCAGGCCGATGATTCCCAGAGTCTTCCCATAAACCTCCGTTCCCATGAACTTGCCGCGTTCCCATTTGCCCGACTTCACGGATGCGTCCGCCTGTGGAATGTTCCGGCTCAGCGCCAGGAGGAGGCTGATGGCATGTTCCGCCGTCGAGATGGTGTTGCCGCCGGGGGCGTTCATGACCAGGATGCCGCGGCGGGTCGCGGCCTCCAC
>SDBV01000467.1_pt1 | contig 57886 bp, 90 predicted proteins | sample 2277081 | NCBI WGS metagenome assembly SDBV01 (sample SAMN10402039, study PRJNA504765) | marine sediment metagenome | isolation source: marine sediment core GS10_PC15, 223 cmbsf | place: Arctic Ocean: Southern Knipovich Ridge | collected 2010
ACACAATGTTAGACGTAAAAAAAGAGTGTGAATGGCTCCGACAAATGTCAATCAATATCATCGAAACCAATGAGCCGCAATTTCGCGCGATATGTGATCGCGGGGAAAGTCTCGACGAGATCGATCTAGAGCCATTGAGCGAGGATGAGCGGGGCGAATTATACGCGATTGATAAATCGCTGCGCTTGCTCGCCTTGCTACTCGCGCTCGTTGCGAACGTCGCGGGGCATGATGGTAGCGGCGCAGTTCGTGTCATGGAACATTTATCGCCGCTACTGTTTGAGGCGATTGATTATTTAGTTGACTCTGAAAACGGACTGCCCGTATCAGACGCCGAAAGCATACCCGCGCCCGCCTGGGTCAAAGAATTGCTGGACGGGGTAAACCTTGATCTCGGCAACGCGGAAGCTAATTAGCTATGGGTACGCAATCAAGCGCCCCCGTGAGCGAGATCCCGGCCACTCGTTGCCCTCACTGCGAGTGTGAATCGCTCGGTATATCAAACGTTGCATGGGCCGGGGAAGAGGTAGAAATAAGCTGTCACAATTGCGGCGAGTTCTACACAGTAGACACTACAGGCTTTCCCTGGGACAAGGCCGCTATTACTCTGCTCATGGATCACCTTGTATCATACGCCATGCAGCGTATGATACAGACCGCCGAGACATACGGCCTGTCGCATGATATGAAACGTAATGGCCGAGATTGGTAGGGTGGATGATATGCCTTGTTCTGCCTGTAATGATAGGCGTGGTGAGTGGGAACCGATTCCCAATGGCCCTAATTTTGGGGAGTTATATTGGGAACCGTGTTCTGTGTGCTTGCTATGTAGATCGATTACACTTGCCCAATGGGACAGCCTTTTTGTGATTCATGATAGGTGGGACAGGGTAGAGTCTATTTTCTGGTACGATTCTACTTGTATTGTGGCCAAAGTCGTATATGCTGGTGAGCCTTGTGATTTAATTTGCTGTTGTACAGATTTTTTGTACATTAGCATTGAGGCAAATGGAGATTGGTCTCCGGCGTAAGAGTCTATAGCGCATAGGGTGTTTGCTCTATGCGCTATTCTTTTGCTTATGTGCTGATAATGATAACTCAGTATCAATAACAGAGCCAAAAAGCGGGGCTCATGTGCTATTCCACTAGTAACCCTAGCAACATACGACATGCGTCACACTACCATACCCTCATATACATATATCCTATTGTCATATGTTATATATCATACCCCCTATAACCCAGGACATATGACATACGTCATACTAGCACCCCTAGACATATGTCATATGTCCTTTAGATAGGTGTGGTATCAGACGCTCTGTATGATAGATGTAGTACAGGTAGATTACACTATGTCCTACTACATGGGTCGTATGTTGTTTGGTGGTTGACGAGTGTCGTGTGACGAGTGTCGTGTGACCTATGACGCTAGTACAGCGGTAGAGGTAGGATACTAATAATTATAGAAAACTAACATCCATATTGAACTGACACCCCCTACGGTCTAGTGCAGAGTTTGTAAAGACACAAACTAAAAAATTTTTCTGGAAATTTTATTCATCAAAAAACAAGTCCTTCTTGACAATTTCCGGTATAAACAATTGACTTTTAAACTAAAAATACGCTAAAATACAAATTATTATGCTAAATATAAAGGAAAATAAAATAAAACGTTTTTGGGCAAAAGTTCATAAACGTAAACCCAACGAGTGTTGGGAATGGACAGGAACTCTCATGAAAAGCGGTTATGATAATTTTTGTATTAACGGAAAAGGAATGCTTGCTTCAAGAGCTTCGTGGATTATTCATTATGGAGAAATACCGGCACAGGACATATGGCCTTGGACTATGCTGGTTTGTCATATTTGCGATAACAGAAAATGTGTTAATCCCAAACACTTATACCTCGGAACACACCAACAAAATATGAGGGACACTAAAAAAGCCTCGTGGAACATAGGAAAAAAGAGAAAAAAATATAATTACTAACTAATCAAAAAATTCCAAACGTTCCCCTATAAAACCGTTCAAGACTCAACCATAGCTCGGCATCCGTCCCAAAACAAGCCCCAATTAAATCCGCCATCAACGGCGTAATCCGCGCCTCACCAGATATAATTCGACTCACAGTAGATGGGCTGCAACCAAGCTTTTTAGCAAACTGAGCCTGTGACCAACCCCTAGCCTCAAGTTCCTCAGCAATATACTCACCGGGGTGAAACAATTCTATGGGAACTTTTTTCATGTATATTCTTTCTTATACCAATATCCATTCACAAGCGCTTCATTATGGACTCAGCAACTTTTCCAAAAGCCCAAAAACACCCGCGCTAATCAACTTTGTAGCTACTTCTGTCTCGCTAGTTTCTATACCAACAGCATCCTGCCCAGAATTAATATACACGTCAATTTCACCCTCTTTAACATGTAACTCTGCATTAAGCAACTGACTGGCTGCTTCAAGAACAGCTTCAGCTTCTCCACTAATTTTTTGCTCCAGAGCATATCCCCCTGGCCCTATAATACTAGTTTGAATAGTAACTTTCCCCGCACATCCCACCATAAATAACGCCAAACCAACCGCAACTATTCTTTTCATGTCTTACTCCCTATTTCATGTTCCTTCTTATACCAATATCCATTCACAAGCGCTTCATCATAGGTTAGATAATTCCCCCAAATCCAATCTCCCTCCCAATTACGACTTTCACGTATCGTCCAAACATGCGCCAACCACACAACACGCCCATCCTTAAGATCTCGTGGATACCAACAATAAACCCGTTTGGGCATTCGCTCATGCTGTCGTTTTAGGTCATATGTCGTGCGACTAATCATCCATACCTCCAAGGAAACGCTTTACGCTTCGCCATATCTTCTTGAAGCTCTAACGATGTACGACCCCCGCCGCCTTGTTTAACGATCCAATCTTCATCTACCCCTATCCCTATTGTATGTCGATACCGATAATCTCGCGTTAATTTCCAATACTCATTGATTCTATAAGCTTCGCCGCGAGTCATTCAAAATTCCAATGGATTTAAAATGATTTCACCAACCCCCCAACAAACAACCATAAAACTCCCAAGGATAAAAGGAAAAAAGATAATAGTAAAAAGCTTGTCGGTTTTATCCATATTCAATAGCCAACGACCTGCGACATACGCTACAAGCCATCCAACACCAGCATAAGCCCCAATACAACCAAGAACAATAACAAACCCCACAATAAATGAAAGCATCAAAACGGAACCTGTTCATCGACCCAAGCAACAAGTCTCTCAGAACATTTTTCACACAAGTCAAGTTCCCGCATAAGGGTTTCGGCTCGTGGGATATAAATCTTAGGACATTCAATAAGCGCAGTATCAATTGAAACCTCAATAAACTTCTCTTCTTGAAGCTCCCCACACCAGTCGCAATATCTTTTAATCATTTTTCCTCCTTAGCCCCACGACACGGGACATACGACACAACAATCCGATTCAAACGGCATATGTCCTATGTCGTGGGTAAATTAGGTACGGGCCGGATTCCAAATCCAGCAAGAAAGCACGCTACCCTCAAACAACAAGGGCTGGCAGTCTCGCGTTGGCTCACTCGGCGCTGCCACACCGCCATACCTAAATCATACAACATAAGGCGCACGTTTAAAAGTTGCGCTTTTAACGCCATACGTCCTATGTCGTACAAAATCTTTCACTTCTTCAAGACCTTCGACAATGTAAACAAGAGCAAAAACCCGACCTTCGCAAAATTCAACACACAAACATGTTTCCGTCGAAAAATAATATTTCACAAAATCAGGATTAAGGTGTCGGGAACGAAGCCAATAAAACAATTGTTCAGCATCCCGCGCCTCCAAAACAATATCCCACAGATCGGGCCATCCAATCCCACTATATTTCATGGGTATATGTAGTTTGAATTTAATCATAATTTTATAGCCCACAGCGACCAAGATTCCGGCCAGCACCACACTTGACGGGCAAAGGATGTTCTTCAGCCACAGTTCCCCGACGACAGTTTCCCAAAAGACTTAACCCTCGCTGGATCTCCCGGCTGTGGGCTATATAAAATAAAACGCCGAGGGTAGGAGTCGAACCCACTGTCACTTACCCAAACCCCTACTACTAGGTGGACTTAATGCGAGTTACCCCGAAGACCTTCCACTTCCGTAAAAGGCTCACATATAGACCTAATAGGTTATAGGGGGCAGATCACCGTCTCTGCTTGCCCCGGCATAATTAAACTGGTTGCGGGTGTCAGAATTGAACTGACGTAAACAGGCTTATGAGGCCTGCCGGGATACCAATCCAACCCGCGTCCATTCTTCATGATTTAATTTTGTTTTGCCATTACCATAACGTGAAACCATTCTTTCAACTGATTCCCAATCAATGCGGTTATTTTTTGTACTAGAATAATTCGGTTTTTCACACACGGCATACGGCACACCGCGCAAGTATTGATAAGCGAGTAAAGTTGACCTTGCTTCGCGTCTAACAACTCTTTTTCGATGTTCCGATAAAGAATTTTGTAAATCAAAATCGCGCCTCTTATTTGCTATTCGTTCTTCGTGTCGGATTATCCCTGCTTCAGCAGCAAGAGATTTAATCTTAACTCTCAGATATGGGTTTCGTTTCACTGGTTTTCTCCTTGGTATTAATAGTGGTAAATGAATTTGTAAAACATTCTTTACCACCATCAGGAGAAGCCCTAGCTTTAATCTATGTTTCATGCATAATATTTCCTTTTTTTAAAACTGTGTCTGTCTAAATGCCCTTGACGCCACCCAAGGCATTACCAAATACCCTCCACAACCCGAAAGACTTCGATATACGTCTATATCTTATACATTCGGCCTAGACACAAAAACATTCTTAGAAAGAGGCCGTCCAGGGACTCGAACCCCATAAGCTAGGATTTAGAATCCCGCTCAATACCATATGACGACCTAAACCTTAACCGCACCAACACCCTTGGGCACAGGCACAGTTTTACTGGATAAATCTTCAGTACTTACGGAAGATTCAAGACCCACGATATCAACCATGATACTTGGGAATCGATCCTTTGTCTTGCCCTTTGAGCGCCAATTAAGCTGATTCATTTTTTCGCCCTTCAGGTGGGCGTTCCAAGCCTTTGTAATCAACGCCCTGCGATGCTTGACGGTAATCCTCTTGGCTGAATTACGCTCTTTCATGAGATATTCACGAAGCACGTAGATTGGACTGCCCACTTCTAGCCCTGCGCCCGTGCTTAGTTTTTGAATAAACTCATCAGCCTTCTCTGGGTGTTTCTCGCTGCCCACATAATGCAGGAACATTAAGAAGGTGTCGCATCTGAAGTCTTGGCCCCTAAACGCAAGTCCAAGTTCAACTGAATCGCACAGACCTGGATTAGCGTCCAATAAATCACCTAAGATTTCATTAGACGGGGCAATTGTGTCACCATAGCCCGTGAGCCTATCATTTTTGTACATCCACAAAATTTTCAAGGCAGAGGACAAAGATGGCACATTTTGTTCGCCCCGCATTTCCAAATAACAATTCACATTCCGACCATAGATATTATCGAGTACTCGCATAACATCTAGGCCCAATTCAGAAACGATCAAAAATGGAAACGTTTTGCCTGACTTAATAATGGCGTGCAGCCTGTGCTGGCCATTAATTAGGTTTCCTTTTCGATCAAACTGAATTGCTTCTCCGGTGCCTTCCCTCCAAGCGCCGTTGTTCATGTGTTGAGTCAGCGTATCGACCCAACGACCCCGCAAATCGCGGTTGTTGGGATTTTGGAATAACATTTTCTCCGCAATTTCCGGTGCTACGTCCAAATATTCTACAACTAACTTTTTGCCGCTTGGCGAAACTAACTGCGTTGCTGTTGCATTACTCATCGTGCTTCCTCCTAGTTATTTCTGTCCGTTTTTCAAACTTTGGTAATACCACATATGTAAAAAACCTAGTTTCTGCGCCATAGAGTTCTTTCGCATCATCCACCACCAAAGCATCCGGCCAGACCGCCCGTTGCCATCCATGAAAGGGTGAAGGGTTTCGTACATCTGATGCGCTGTGTAAACAATATCAGCACTACAATCGTCGCGGCCAGCACACCATGAATTGAGCTTCCCTTCAAGATCCTCGCGTATCTTTGGCCCCCCCGGTGGGGGACAATGATCACCAACATAAACGTCCATTCCTACTTTATCCCGAAGCTTGGCTCCAGGTTCACATATATTTACAAAGTTCTCCAAATCTTCTACATGAATTTCATCAAGTTCCAGAAAAGCTTCAAAGGCATCTATTTCTTTTGACGTAGGGGGACGTATAATCCCCTCAATACAATTGCTTTCTAATACAAAGTCAAAGGAATTCATGCCAAAACTCCTTCCCAAAAATTAAATATTGCTTCACCTACAAAAAAACAAATAGCTAATGTAACCAATAAACCTACGATACAGCAGACAATAAAAATTAAGCCAAGTGGCACCATTATCATTAACATAAAAATTGTGTCGTGCCTATCTAGAAAACGATTAACATAAGGTTCAAAGCCAAGCCACACACGACATACGACGCCAAGCCACACACGCCATACGACATAGATCACACCGCATCCGGCAAACATCGTTGCAATTGTAAGAAGTAACTCAATCATGCTTTTTTTAAAACCTTAATAATCTTGTGATAACACGATTCACATAAATGGGGATAATCAAATACATCGTGGGTTACGTCCTTTTGATCGCGGAAAATACTACAGGACATATCAAACATAGGTGAAGATTCATAAACCATATCACCACATTTATCGCACTTATATCGAATCATTCTTCAACAAGTTTTTCAAAGGCCCCGGTTACAGTTTTCGCTTCTTTTAACAAAAGCTCCAACCCATCCTTAATTTGGCCGTTGTCCATATGGTCAGTAGACTGCGCCATTAACTGAGCATTCGCAATAACACTCAATGATGTATTAATGGACTTCAGTGTTAGAACAACAACTTTTACAAGATCAACTTCAATTGCAACAGCGCCCTTAATGTTGCCTCTGTCTTCTATGTCCCTTAGTAAATCCCTTAAATCCATATCACCATCCTCCGTGTTTGTTTCTGATTTTTCTTCGTCGCGCTTCTAATTTTTTATGCCGTCGCTTCTCTTTACGCGTGTCTCGTTTTGGATGCGTCGAGGTTAAAACAGAAGCAGAAAATATTCCTGCTTCTGTTTTAACCTTAGTTGGAAAGTAACTTTCCCATAATTTACTCAATATGATAATAATCTTGTTGATCCAAATCAAGCGTCGTGCGTCAAGTGTCTTACGCCCCATTATCGTTTTCCATCAAATAATGAGATTGGTGACTTTATACGGGGATTCGTGAATTCAACGGCTAAACCTTCAATCTTCTTTTCCAATTCAAACACTTTTTGTAGAATACTTCGAGCAATAACCAGATGGGCCTGTTGATTCTCAATAACCTCACTTTGTACGTCAACTAATCCACGCACAACATCAATTAACGCAATCGAATCTTCGCATTGTGCGGTAAGCGCTTGAATTAATTTAATGTACTTCTCATCGTCCATTTTATACTCCTAAATTAAATCGCCCCAGGAGAAAATAACAAGCCTTCTTTAGGGGAAAAGGAGGTTTTTGACTGCGCCATAAATCAAAATATTTTCTCCTGGGGCTTAACCTTAGTTCCAAACTAACTGTGCCACATAAACTCTATTTTGTCAAGTCGGCCCCTTCTCGTAGGGGCCACAATGGACAATCATAAGCTTCGCACGTTTTTACGTAATGCAAAGATCCATTCATGCATTCTAAACATTTATATTTAATGGCTTGTTTTAAAGTTAATTTCTTATCTGTCCGAAAATCAAAACCAGTTTGGGTATCGTGGATATCCCCTACTTTTTTTATTTTCACTTACAAATATCTAAAAATAAATGATCAACCGCCCCAAAATTACCTATTTCTTCATCGCCATAATTTAAAAAAGCTATTTCACAATGGCGTTTTTCCAATTCTTCGCGGGTCATTAATTTTCTAGCCGCTTTTAGAGTTAAATGATCTTCAAACGACATGCTTCCGCCGTACCTACAAAGAAATACTACGTTATATGTTTTCATTTTGATTTCATCCAATCACCTAGTTCAATTCCTCTGCGACGAAACAACCAATCCAACAAAGCATACGGTATACAACATACGACAATCGGCACTAGAGATAAACCAAATACAAATACAATAAATAACCAAATAAGTCCAGTTAGTGTGAATCCAATAAAGAAAGAACCAAGAATAATTGTTTTAACCAATATTCTAATCGGGAGTTCTCCTAAATCGCGTGACTGGTTCATACCCTATATTATCATACAAAGCTTGAAAGTGTTGTGGCCCCAGCCTCCCCACATGCGATTCTAAATTATCAAACTCAATAATCGAATCAAAATCCTTCACATCATCCAAAGTCGTTGTAGCGCAGCCACTAAGAAGCAACAAACAAACTACGGCAAGACACATTCGTCGGGATGCCAATTCCATATTGGTAAACCTCCAGTAATTTGAGGAAGATAACAACCGTCTACTTTATCCGGCCTCACCCATTTACAAAGAAATATGATTTCGCCATCTCGATGATATCTCCATACCGCCCCTTCAGTTGGATCAATTGCACCGTGTTTTGAGATACGAATATCTTCTATAACTTCCTCAATTGAAATTGGTACGCCCCTATGAATCAAGTGAGGAATAGGTAAAGCATCTTGAATCTTAGCAACAAATTTATCATACCCCAATCTATATCCCTTACCTATAATGTCAAAGGCCACAAAAGGGCCGTGGGATAACTTATATTTCGTGCCGTGAGCCTGGGCTAACCACTCCCCAACGACCCGTTCACCGCAGTCAATAAAATTGAATAATTCTAAATTCGCATAGACCCAATCAGCAAATAAATGATGCATTTCAAAAGAAGAAGTTTCAGCCCGATAACCCCTTCGTCCCAATGGACAAATACTTCCGTCCAATAATCTAGCAACCGCACAACACGAACCATCTAATTTTTCTTGAACAACAACTTCATCCCGCTTGGGAAATTTCAATTTAGACAAACACATTCGTTCCATACCTTCAGTGACACAACGATCACTTTCACCTAATCGACTTCCAGGTAAATGTGGAATAGAGCCGTATGCCTTTTGTCCAAGTGGTTTATCCACGTTCCAATCTTTCTAAACGCTGATACACTTCGTTAAGATGCTGATTCACACTATCCCGAACCTCACCGCCAGTACCGTTGGGTACACGCTCTACTTCGTCTTTTTGTCCTAATAGCACAAGTGGGGCTAAACAACCAAAAGCGCCCAACCCGAGTAAAAATCTTCGTCTATTCATCACCCTTCTCCTTCTCCTCTAACAAATCTTCTAGCGCAGCCACACGATTATATAATTCATCGGTACGTCGATGTAGTGTATGAAAAAGTTTATTTAATGCAAGTCGTAATTCTATTCCCCAATTTTTTTTTAGTTTTAAATATTCTTTTGGATTACCCATAGCGTAATCTTTTTCAATTGCATCTTGTCCTGCTTTTTCTCTTTTAAGCCACTCTTGACGTTTAGACTTTTCCTGACGTTTCTCTTCAATCTCCATGCTATAATACTCCTCAAATGTTAGATAAACTGTTGTACTATGGCGCTATGGCGGCAGCAGTAATTTTAATTCTTATGGTTCTGTATCTAATGATTATAGGTTCATTTGACTCTCCCTGGAAAACATAAATTGTCTTAAACTATTAAATCTGCTATATTTAATATATGAAAGACAAATTAATCTACATCGCTGGCCCCTGCGTCATTGACGATCCTCTTATAACACACGACATAGCTCATATGTTAAGCACTCTAGTAAAAAAGCTAGACGTACACTTTGCATTCAAAGCGAGTTTCGACAAGGCAAATAGAACAAAAGGAGATTCGTTTAGGGGAGTGGGCCTTGAAGAAGGATTGAAAACCCTTAAGAAAATCAAAGAAGAGTTTGGAATTAAAGTACTTACAGATGTACATGAAGTAGCTCATGTACAAAGTGTAGCAGATGTAGTTGACATTTTGCAAATCCCTGCTTTTTTATGTCGTCAAACTGATCTCATTACAGAAGCAGCGAAAACTGGCAAAACAATTAATATTAAAAAAGGTCAGTTTATTGCGCCCCGCGACATGAAATATATCATTGAAAAAATCGAAGCTCAAGGCAATACCAATATCATGCTTACCGAACGCGGCACTTGCTTTGGGTATAATGATCTTGTCGTGGACATGCGAAGCATCTTAATCATGAAGGAATTTGGCTATCCAGTAATTTTTGATGCAACACATTCCGTTCAAACCCCTTCAAAAGGCGGAATATCTGGGGGTACGCCAGAATATATCATTCCCCTTGCGCACGCGGCCATTGCTTGCGGAGCCGATGGATTATTTACAGAGGTATACCCCAATCCAAAAAGAGCAAAATGCGACGGCGAAAACTCCTTATATATAAGCCAAGTAGAAAAGCTCATTAAGAATTTGACAAGAATCCGAAATGTCAGTACACTTTAATTAGACCACGTCAGTGGAACTGTCAGTGGAACATGGCCAGCAGCACAGAGAAAAACCTTGATCAGACTTCTCTGTGCTGCACTTAAAAAAGGAGAAACCAATGGGACATTCAGATTTTGAAATGATTTGGTCTACTGAAAGTACAGCGTATTCACGTAGAATAGCTGAAGCTAAAAGGGACGTAAGAGAACGAGAAGCAGCAATTAAATATCACAATGAAATGTTATCTTGTGATTTAGAAAGATTAAGTTCGCTGCAACATGCAGAACAAGAACAAGAGGATAAGGGAAATGTTGGGCTGGAACGACGATCCGAAAGTGAAAAAGTGGAATCAACTGAAGAAGAACAAAACTAAAGCCTTTAAACACGCTGTAGTTTTAATGGTTGTGGGAGCTTTATTTTATCTTGTAGGTTGGATATTAATTGGAGTACCGCAACTTCTCATAGCTTTAGGAATACCTCTATTTACGTTAGGAGCATTTGCTTTTTATGGGGAAACTGTTTCAGACGTTTCAATCAACTCTAAAGATTGAAATACGCGCCCTTGAACTTACAAACGTTTTTATCAAGAAACATAATGTGGAAACTGCTGTCAAATTTCTTCTTTCTACTCACAAGAACCGAGGAAGAATATTTACTACGGGAGTTGGAAAATGCTCCTATATCGCAGAAAAAACTGCGGCTACATTTTCTAGCTACGGCTTCAAAACCCACTTCGTTCATCCTGTAGAAGCCCTACACGGAGACATGGGTAAACTAGCAAAAGAAGATATTCTCCTTATATTTTCTAAAAGCGGCCACACCCAAGAGCTATTAGATTTTGTAAAAGTACTTCCTCCACTAATTAGAATTTTAATCACTGGCAATGACACATCTATTTTAATGTCTTCTCCAGAACTTTTACTTCAAATTACATTTGATGATGAGGGCGACGGAAATAATATAGCGCCGATGGCCAGTACGACCGCAATGTTGGCTATTGCAGACGGACTGTGTGCAGCAATGGTCGATTCGGAGGGACTTACTAAAAAAGATTTCGCGAAACATCATCCTGGTGGAACACTCGGCGCAAATCTCTTATGCACCGTCGAAGATCTCATGGAAACCAATCCTGAATATCTTCCAATCATGGAATTAGATGAAATTAAACCGTGGAATAGTATTACTCTTTCCAAATTACTTTTACCAATTGCAACTAGCCGATATGGGGCAGTATTTATTTTACAAAACGAAACCCTATGGGGTATTTTTACAGACGGTGATCTAAGACGGCTAATGAATATATGGGCAGATCAACCTTTTTCAGAATTAACAATTGGCCCCAAAAGTATTACTCATCCTCCACGAACCATTCCTAAAAAAGCCTTAGCAATAGATGCTTTAAGATTAATGGAAAAGGAACCAAAGATAACAGTTTTACCAGTAATCGACATTGAAAATAATTTAATTGGAGCAATTCATATTCACGACTTGATAAAAGCAGGCATTTCGTAGTACAATTTTTATGAGCCCATCGTGGGTTCTCCCTTCGTGGTAGCCCAGGAACGAAACTCCCCAGTCTAGTTCCTGGGCTATTTTTATGTTGTGGTATAATGTTTACACTATGCAAATAGAACAATATGGAATTACTACGCAACAATATAGATTTGTTCAATTGTATGTTCAGCATTTGAATGCTTCAAAAGCAGCAGAAGAAGCAGGCTATTCAAAACAAATGGGTACTGCCCTTTTATCTCGTCCTAATATTATAGACGCGGTAGAAGCTTTTGCAAAAGAAATTGATGAAGCTAATATTTTGTCCGCAAAAGAAACACTACGCGAACTAAGTCATATAGCCAAAACGAAAATGAGTGATTTATATAAGTTGCCAGAGCATATATCTGAAGAAGCATCTGGTGCGATTCAAGAAATTGAATTAACCGCCGAGGGGCATATTAAAAAGATTAAAACCTATAGTCGATTAGAGGCTTTAGATAAACTAGCCCGAATACACGGACAATACATCACGAAGCATGAACACTCTGGCCCTAAAGGAAAAGCCATTGAGGTAAATCATAAGTATGAAGATATGGATCAATTGATTGAAAAAATGGATGAAATGCTCACTCAAAATAAAATTAAACAGGTTGAGGCCATAGACATACCCGTAAGGGAATCTAATGAGTGATTATTGGATTTCTCCAGAGGGCGCAGCTAAATATTTACATAACACATATAAAAAAAGAGGGGTAGAAATTACCTACGAAAAAATTTTAAATTTAATTTTATGTAAATGTGAATCAGGAGAGATTCCTCGTATTTATATAGCCCCTCAAATGTACGACAAATCTCATTTAAACTAATGTGTTTATATAAATCGCTAAGCGATATTAATTATGTTGCAAAATGTGAGTACTGTGATGATCACTCACAGCCGCTTTCAAATAATAAACAATTATCTGTTTTTAAACTTATAGAAAAATACGATTGGATAGTTTACGACGATTTAAAAACCACGTTTTGTTCTGAAACGTGTTTAGATCACTATGAAATATTTCACATTGAAGACATATTAAATGGCTAACGAAGAATTTCTTGAAAAATTTCAACATCTTTCTACAGAACAAAAAAAGCAATTACTTCCTAATTTAACGCCCGAACTACACAATCAAGTTGGACATATCATTCGTTCTAGTATCGGACGAGAAGATCCGGTTTGGTGGATTGAAGATACTTTTGGAGAAACACTTTGGAGCAAACAAAAAGAAATTGCTGAAGCATTAGTTAAACATCCACGAGTAATGGTTAAATCTTGCCATAGTGCAGGAAAAAGCTATACAGCAGCAAAACTCGTAATTTGGTTTTTAGAGTGTCATGAATACAGCATCGTAATTACAACCGCACCTACGTTTAGACAAGTTCAACAAATTCTTTGGCAAGAAATTAGAGGTTCTTACAAAAGAGCCGTTAAGCCGGTAAGATTAAATGTTGCAAAAGATCTTATTAAGGTTAAAGCCCAGGTAGACGAACAGTGGTATGCTTTTGGCTTTTCTACAGATGATCCTGACGCTTTTAATGGTATTCACGCCAAAGATATTCTTGTTATTTTTGATGAAGCTTCAGGAATACCTCCCGCAATATGGGAATCGGCCAAAGGAGTTTTAAGTAGTCAAAACGCACATTTATTAGGAATAGGTAATCCCACAGACCCTTCAAGCCTATTTGCAATGGAGTTTAAACCTAAATCCATTGCTTACCCCATTAGAATTAGCGCTTATGACACGCCCAACCTGACTGAATTTGGAATTACTGAAGCCCACGTAGCTGAATCTGATTACGATTACAGTAAAATAGAAAAAATGATTACGGGGCCAATGCCCTACCCCGCCTTAGCCTCTCCCTTCTATGTTTGGGACGCCTATCATACCTGGGGGCCAAACTCGCCAGCATATTCGGCACGAGTATTAGGTGAATTTCCCGAACAAGGAGAAGACACACTAATCCAATTGGGCTGGATTGATGCCGCGTGTGACAGAAAACTTCCCTCTGGGTTCCCACGAGAAATGTCGCTTGATGTGGCATATATGGGATCCGACGATTCTGTATTGGCCTATAGACAAGGCGATTATGCCCGTATTTTAGATAGCTGGAATAAACAAGACACAACTGAATCTGCCCATAGAGCCGCAACCCACATGATTAATTTCAATGCGGCCATAATTAAAGTAGATATTATTGGGTACGGTGCGGGGGTTGCCGAGCAATTAGAGCAGATATCCGGCATAGGTAAGGCCAAGGTACAAAAAATAAATGTCTCAGAAGCCCCCACAAAGCCTTCTTTTAGTGTGGAGATGGAGAAATATCATGAAAAGCAATTTCATAACTACCGAGCAGAATTATTTTGGAAGCTCCGAGAACGCTTTGAACAGGGTCTAATAGATATTGATCCCCATGATGAAGATCTAAAAACCGAGCTATCTATGATTAAGTATAAAATTAATAATTCTGGTAAAATCCAAATAGAATCTAAAGACGATATGAGAAAACGACTCCGAAAAAGTCCTGATAGAGCCGACGCTTTAGCCTATCTTTTTGCTGAAAAACGCGAAAAAAGCATCCCAATTGTAGGATTATCTAAAGATTTAATAAGAAAAAGCCAGTGGGTACAGCCAACAAGTATGATATAATATTAAACTATGGCAGATCATAAAGAAGACCATAATACTCATCATAGCCATAATAGTCCTCTTGGGGGCACCTTTACAGAAATAGGTAAAACAGGTCTTCGTAATTTTGGCGGCAGGATTAATGAAGAGTTTCTTAAGGAACTACGAAACCCCCGATCACGAATAGCCGTATTTACTGAAATGGTGGATAATGAACCGCTTATTTCAGGAACCTATTTTGCAATCAAACAGCTTATTAAACGAGCAAACTGGTTTGTAAAACCAGGAGGAACTAAGCTCAAAGATAAAAGCGCCGCCAAATTCCTAGAATCGTGTATGCACGATATGAATGTTTCTTGGGAAGATACCCTAGATGAAATTCTCAGCTTCATACCCTATGGATATAGCGTTCATGAAATTGTTTATAAAAGACGACAGGGGCCATTTAACCTCGATTCCACATTTAGATCTCAACATACTGATGGTCGAATTGGTTGGAGAAAATTACCTATTCGTGCCCAAGAAACCATAGATAAATGGATTTTTACAGAGGATGGCGGAATTGCAGGCGTTATTCAAACTCCTCCCCACGGCACAGCGCGAATCGGAATTCCTATTCAAAAACTTTTATTGTTTAGAACTGTAAACTATAAAAACAATCCTGAAGGTCGAAGCATTTTTCGGGCGAGTTATGTTCCATATTACTATAAGAAAAAAATTCAAAATATAGAAGCAATTGGAATAGAAAGAGAATTAGGCGGACTTCCTCACGCAACCGTTCCTGGTAAAATTATGGGGCCGAATGCCAGCGCCGAAGAAAAAGCAGTTTATGAAGATTTTAAAAATTTGATTCTTAATGTTCGTGTAGATGATCAAGCTGGAGTTATTACTCCAAGCGACACAGATGAAAAAGGTAAACTTTTATATGATTTTAAATTAATAAGTACAAATGGACGTAGGGCACTCGACACAGAAGAAGTGTTATCTCGACTAAATAGAGAAATTTTAATTACGGTTATGGCTGATTTCCTCCTCCTGGGGCATGAATCGGTAGGGTCTTTCGCCTTGTCCAGTGATAAAACCCGGCTGTTCTCAACTGCTGTTGCGGGATTCATGTCCCAGGTTAAATCAATCTTTAATAGACATGCAGTACCAAGATTATTTGAATTAAACAATATCCGTGTTGATAACTTACCCACCATAGAACATAGCGACATTGAAACAGAGCCAATTGGGGATATTGCACAGGCAATTAAATTCCTGGCCGAAGCGGGGGTTGATTTTAGTGATCAAGACATGGCTGATGAGCTATTTAGACGCGCAGGATTAAAAACCACTACTAAAATTATTAAGCCGGTGGAAAAAAAGCCTGAGAAACCAGCGGCAAAGAAACCGGGGAAATAAAATGGAAGTATTTTATCTGGATTTATTGAAACAGTCTCCTGGGCTAATAACGTGTGTTATTATAGTTATGTTATTTCTAAAATTTCTCAGTAAGATAGGTAAAGATCACAATAGCTTACAAAAACAAACTATGGAAATAATTAAAGATAATAGTCAAGTTATTGGAGAAACAAAAGAAGTATTATCCCAAGTAGAATCCCATTTACAGGCTGTAAAATATGCGGAAGTCGCGGCAAAACGAGTCCAAGGATAAGATAATTGAAAGAATCATTCAACAGATCAGTAGAATTTATAAAAATAGACAAAGATCAGCGTAAAGTTTGGGGGATTTTTAGCGTATCTAAAATAGGTGATGAACTTCTCGTAGATAGCCAAAATGACGTGATTGAGCCTCACGAATTAGAAAAAGCCGCCCATGATTTTGTATTAAACATCAATAAAGCCACACGAGGCATGGGCGATTCGCACGAGAAGCTAGAGGTGGGTAAACTCATAGAGTCATTCGTTTTAACAGCAGAAAAAGCAGAATTTTTAGAGAAATCTCTACAAGATATTGGGGCCGATGCAACTATTAAACCAGGGGCCGATATATGGTTCGGCGGCTTCTATGTCTCAGATGATGCCACTTGGGATTTAATTAAATCCGGCGAATATGAAAGCTTCTCAATTGGCGGTCAAGCAGAAAAAGTAGAATTACCAGAATAACCATGATATAATTATTTTAATATATATCCTAGCTAACTAAAATTTATGGCTATCTAAATAGATAGCCATATTTTTTTATTTGGAGTACATGTGGCAACATTTGAAAGACGAAATTTAGAGATTAATGAAATCTCTGCATGTAAAAAGGGTGCAAATCCCGGAGCAAAAATATTCTTGTTTAAAGCAGACAACGAGGAGAATAAAATGTTGGATGTTGAAAAAATTGAAGACGCTGAATTAAAAAAGGAGGTTGAAAGCTTTATAAAAGAGCAAGAAGACAAAGCCGAAAAGCTCCAAGAACAAGTTGACGCGCTTCAAGAGGCACACGACGAACTAAAAGAACTTGAAAAGAAAGGCGAACCTATCGACAAAAAGGTCGAGAAGCTTCCAGAAGATATGCAGAAAGCTTGGAATGATGCCCAAGAGCAAATGAAAAAGGCCGAAGAGTCTGCTGCAAGTGCTGTCGCAGAAGTGGCTAAGATGAAAACAGATAGTCTTCGCAAAGACGTTTCAGACTCAGTGGATAAACTTCCAAGAATTACTGGATCAGAGGATGAGCGCAAGCAGTTTGTAGAAATGGCGATGAAGATGGATGAAAAGGATCGTAAGGTTTATCTCGATACTCTTGCCAAAGTCGAAAAGGTTGCGGGTGAAAATGAAAGTCTATTTAAAGAAATAGGTAACAGCCACGCGCCTGCTGGAGCGGCTGAAGATAAAATTGACGCTCTGGCTAGAGAAGCCGTTGCAAAGGGCGATTATAAAACAATAGAAATTGCTCGTGCTACGCTTAGAGAAATTAATCCCGATCTTAGGAAACAAGAGCGGGACGAAATCAATAGTCGTAAGGGCTAAAGGAGAAATAACGAATGGCATTTCAAGGAGTATTAGTTTCTATTCCCGGCGCAACAGCGGCGGCTGATCTTAGTGCCAAGCAATTTTATTGTGTTAAGAAAAACGCAACTAATTTGCAATATGCGCTATGTTCCGCTGACGGAGAAGTTTTTGACGGTGTTCTTCAAAACGATCCTGATGCAGCCGATAAAACAGCGACTGTCGCTATGTTTGGCGTATCTCGTGTAGTTACTGATGAAGCGCTTACCGCAGGAGATTTATGGGGAACTTCCGCAGACGGGCAAGCAAAAATTATTGAATCTAGCAACACTGGTGCGGACGTTGGCGATTTTGTAATGGGTAGAGTTATTAAAGGTGCCGCAGCGGGCGCTAGAGCTACCGTTACGATTGGCGTTCCTTCGTACAAGGTTGAAAGTGCATAAAGGAGATATAGAGAATGCCTCTACCAACACCTAATGATGTTCATGTAGATAGACCGCTAACGGATATTTCCGTTGCATTTATTCAAGGTTCAGAAGGGTTTGTCGCCAACAAGGTGTTTCCCACCATCCCTGTAACACGACAATCCAACCTATACTTCACCTGGGATCGAAATAACTTCTTTCTCGATATGATGGAAAAGCGACCCCCCTCAGCCGAGTCGGCTGGTGGAGCCATCGAGAAAACGACAGATTCCTACGCCTGTGATGTATGGGCCTTGCATAAGGATATTGATGATCAAACTCGTGCAAATGACGACGAGGGAAATTTAGATTCTGCTGCTGCAAAATATCTTGCGGGACAAAATCTTATTCGCATGGATCGTCAATTTGCCGCTGATTATTTTACAACTTCAGTTTGGACTACGGATGTAGTTGGGGCTACTGATTTTACTAAATGGTCAGACGGGGCTTCAAATCCTGAATTAGATATTATGACGGGGAAGAAAACCATTCTTACAAATACTGGTTTTCTTCCTAATACGCTTGTTGTTGGCTTTGCCGTACACCAGGGGCTTAAACGTCATCCGGCAATTAAAGATCAAATCAAATATACGTCTAGCGGTTCAATCACAAATGCCATTATCGCTAAACATCTTGAGGTTGATCAATATATTGTATCGGCTGCGGCATACGCCACTAATGATGAAGGCGCAAGCTCCGATACTTACGCCTTAATTCAGGCGGATAACGCATTACTTTGTTATTCTAATCCTAGTCCGGGCCTAATGGAACCCTCCGCCGGGTATATTTTTGCTTGGACGGGTTTAACTGGATTAAATAACAACGGTGTCGTAACAAGTTCGTTTAGAATGCAAAATCTTAAATCAGATAGAGTTGAAATCGAATCGGCGTTTGATATGAAGGTTGTATCTGCCGATTTGGGTTATTTCTTTTCTGATGCTGCTGATTAATCTAACGTAGTTTAAGGGGGTAGGTCAAATGATAGCAAAGGTTTTACAGAATAATGTAATGCTTTTAGGAGAAGTAAGATCTCTGGGCGAAACCCTAGATGAAGAAGATCTCTTAAAAATTGATGGTGAAATTATACGGGCATTAGTAAATCAATCAATAATTAAAGTTATTGAAGATACTGATGATACCCTACTGGCCCGTATTGAAAAACTTGAGGCTAAGGTCTTTGCCCCTTCTAGAAGGGGCAGACCACCTAAAGTCGAAGATAAAGGAGAATAATAAATGGCTGATGCTCCACTTCTACAACCTGCACTTAATATACACACACAAGGAGTAACCTCCTGTGAAGGCATGCATATCGGAAACGACGTGTTTATTATGAGCTTTGCAGGAGCGCCTACAGATGGAACTTCAGGAACAGGGGCCGATTGGGCGGGAATAGGAAGTATCTTAACTGATCGAACAAATGGTGCGCTTTATGTAAATTCAAATACTAAAGCTTCTCCAACGTGGACGAAACAAACTTAAGAGATATTTCGCTTAGTGATTTATTTTTAAAGCCCAATATGTAAAGTATTGGGCTTTATTTTTAGGAAGGAAATAAATGTCTTATATGCAAATAGGCTGGAGTGAAACGGTGGTGGGGCTATCAAATGCCATTGCTACTGCAACCCACGCCGCAGAAACCGATAAACAGCATGTAATAATGTCATGTACGGTTTCTTATAACGCTACTGGAAACGGAAAGCTTGAAATAAAAGATGGCGCAACCGTTATTTGGACGGGTCAAGTTTATGATTCAAGAGATATAACTTTTCCACAAGGCATGAAAATAGCAGACGGTGCAGCATGCAGCGCAGTACTAGAGGCTGGAGGCGGAAGCCTTGTTGGGTATGTTAATTTACAAGGAATTAGTCGTTAAGTGGCCTGGACATACAGCGGAGATCCAGCAGCAAATGATAGAGATGCTGTACGTTTTCTTGTTGGAGATACCGATACTACTGATCAGCAATTAAACGACGCTGAAATAGCCTACCTTAATGCGCAAGAACCCAATGTATATAAAGCCGCATCGCAAGGCGCTAAAACAATCGCAGCAAAGTTTGCGCGTAAAGCGGATAAAGAGGTTGGAGATCTTAAAATTAGATGGAGTCAGCTTCAAAAAAGTTATCTCGATCTTGCAAGTGAACTTGAAGAAAGAAGTATTTCGGGAGTTGGTACTGCATTTTTGGGTGGAACAAATGTTGGTGAGAAACAAACCTTAGATGAAGACACAGATAGGGTTCAACCAGGATTTAAACGAGATCAATTCGATAGTTTTAGAGTTAACGATAATATTTCTAATTTAAATTCATGAATATAACTGCCCACATAGACAATGTAACAAAAATGTCTTCGGAGTATCTACATAGTTTTTGTCCCGCACCAAAATCAGTAAAAATAGAACTTAGTCCAAGATGTAATTTTAGGTGCGGCTTTTGTGCCTTACGAACAAGAAAAGAACAGCCTATAGCAGATATGGACTATTCATTTTTTCAACGAATAACTTCTGAAATGAAAGATGCGGGAGTTAAAGAAATAGGGTGTTTTTTCCTGGGCGAGTCTATGATGAATCCTGAATTACTTATTAAAGCAATTAAGTGGTGTAAACAAGATCTTAAATTTTCATATATATTTTTAACCACTAATGCGTCTTTAGCTTATCCTGAAGTAATTAAAAACTGTATGGAAGCAGGACTAGATAGTTTAAAATTTAGTGTAAATGCCCATAGCGAAAAACAATTTGAACAAATTATGGGGGTGAATAAAAAACTATATCATAGGGCATTGGAAAATATTAAAAAGACACATGAAATTAGAGAAAAACATAGCTTAAAATGTGGTCTTTATGCATCTTCAATATTCTACGATGAAGAACAACGAAAAAATATTCAATCGGTATTAAATAAATATATACTCCCCTTTGTTGATGAACATTATTGGCTACCACTTTATTCAATGGGATCTTTTGCAACCCAGCGCGAAGAAGAATTGGGCTATAAACCAATAGCGGGTAATCAAGGTCGTTTAGGAGCGCTACGAGAACCACTACCCTGTTGGTCGGCATTTACTGAAGGGCATGTGAGAGCCGATGGAGGACTTTCTGCGTGTTGTTTTGATGCTGAAGGTAAATGGTTAATGGGAGATCTTAATAAAACATCATTTATGGAGGCATGGAATTCTCGAAAATTTCAAGAATTAAGAAAGGCCCATATAAATAAAGATGTTATAGGGACGATTTGTGAGCAGTGCGTAGCGTACGCATAAAATTTTCCACGCCCTTACTTGGCGTGTTAAGTTTCTTGGGGTGTCCCCCTCATCCTGAGAAACATAAAGCCACTATCAAAACTGATAGTGGCCATTTTTATGCGAGGGTTCCGGGGGGTATTATGCGGATCCACAATAATTGATTGTTGAATTCAGTTATTATCGTTAATGGCCCTCCATTTGGTGCGCTCCCCCCCATAAATATATGGAGAGCCACCAACATGAATTCCGCCATTTATATCCTTACTTTATTTTAGGGTCGTTTTTACTCTTTCTGAAATTCATTGCGGCCATATTAATTAGTGTAAATATAAGCTGTAGAATTTTACTTTTACTTTTATTGGGTGTAAAAGGAGCCAACGCTGCCGCAATAGCTATAATAGCGGCTGGAATCTTAACAGCAAGCGGCATGTCGTTGACTAAACTATTCAAATCCATAATTATTCTCCTATAAGTAATTCATCCATTGCAGCCACTTTAGCCAGCGTGTCCTGATACTGCTCCATATCTTCTGGAGTTACCAGGAAAGGTTCAATTTTAGTCAGAGCGAATAAAATTATATCCCTGGCAGTTTCATAGTACGTTACTGCTTCAGAAAATTGATCCTCCGCAATACGAGTATCCAGAATAGCTAAAATTAAATCCACTACAGCATAGGCTTCTTCAATTGCATCATAGGTCTCTGAATGCGATAAACGCTTTTCTACGAAAGCGCAACCAGAAAAGCCAAAAATCATGGTGGACGCTAGACAAATTGCAATAAATAATCGTTTCATTTTTCACTCCTTCTAAGCATTTATGGTATAATTATTATACCATGAGTATTTCAGATTTCTCCGATATGATGCCCCACACCGTCCTTGTAACGCCTAACGCTGGCACTTATAGCGATTATGGGAAGCCTGTAGACGGCACAACGACAAGCTATCCTAATTCTAGGGTTAAGTTTTCTCCCCACATGATTGTAGATTCAAAAGGCTCAACCGTAGTTGCTGGAGGAGAAATTTGGTTATCAACTACTGATAATATTACTGTTACTGATAAAATCGAATATGACGAAGCGACAGACGTAAGCCCAACAACTTTTACACAACTTTTTCCACTGAAAGTAGACCGTATCCCCGATGAGCTTGGCGAACATCACGTAAAGATACACTTTAAATAATATGGCTATTTCCATCACGGTTAGAACAGGTTCCGGTAGACCCATAGGAAGTACCTTTAAAAAACTTATACGAAAAATAGAAAAAGCCGCTGAAAAAGAACTAAAGCGAGAAGGAAACGAAATACTATCTGCATCACTACCCTTAGTACCTAAAAAACTTGGGCCTTTACGAGCTTCCGGCAGAGTAGATTTTTTTAAACGAAAAAATGAAATGCAAATGAACGTAGCTTTTGGTGGCAATGGCGTTGACTATGCAATTCTTCGGCACAATGTAGAAGCCCAACGCTACACAACTCCTGGCACTCAAGCCTTCTACCTAAGCCAACCTTGGGAAGGCTTTAAACCAGGGCTTCCAAAACGTGTGGCAAAGGGCATAAGTCGTAGGATACGGGGGATTTAGTAATGGACAGATCGTGTGGAACATGTATGTTTGAACAAGAAGGATCATGTATAGCGCACCCCCCTTCCGCGTATGTAAAAGAAGACCCCATAACGGAGGAATTGATTATTTATCCAATTTGGCCTCCCGTAGAAGAATATCATTTTTGTTTTGAATTCGTACAAAAAGAACAACCTCTCATTAAAAAACCTTTATTCAGTGTGGAAGAAATGATTACATGGATGAATGAAAACTTTTCAAGTGACTACATTCTTGATCTATACCAAACAGAAGAAGGAAAAGGAATTAGCGGAAAAATTCTAACAACTACAACTACAGCACAACTTACAGATTCCGAAGAAACGCAAATTATGAATTACTTCTTATCTTTTTTTGAACTAGAACATATAGACGTGAGCCTCTCCTAATGGCGCTTCTAGACGACATAAAAGCAGTTCTTATTGCGCAATCTGTAGGCGTATCCGACACAGGAAGTTCCGAGGAATGGGCAATTCATCTTGGAAGTATGCCCGACAATCAAGATCAAGTTATCGCCATATTTGAATTACCTGGAGATCAACCAGAATCTATTTGGCGTATCGATCATCCCGCATTTCAAATAATGGTAAGAAGCAAACCCTATGAATATGATACCGCACGAACAAAATTACAAGAGGCTTTTGAAGCATTACATGCAGCCGAAGAGAATTTTACAGGCTCAGATTACGTGGTTGTATTAGCAAATACTTCTGGGCCTATATCTTTAGGCAGAGATGAAAATTTTAGACCAATGTTGGTTCAATCATTTAATGTTACAAAAAATAGATAATGCGCTTCACGCCTTACCCCATAATTTATTAGCAGACGAAAAAACAATCTATATAGTAGCTGGGGGGCCAAGTTTACGTGAGTTTGATTTCGCACGACTATCTGATAAACTTTGTATAGCTATTAACAAAGCTATTTTTGTACTGCCAAAGGCACATATTCTTTGGTGGTCAGACTCTCGTTTTTATAAGATGTTTCGCAAGGAAATAGATACTCATACTTCTAAATATAAAACAACGGGCCTAACAAAATTTCAAAGTCTTCAGTATCCAGAAAGTTTTTATAAGTACAAATTCACAGGACATGGGGGATACGCCGAAGAAGAAGATCAGCTAAAAGACGGTAATAACAGCGGCTATGCCTCACTACATTTAGCAATGAAGTTAGGGGCCAAGAGAATTATTCTTTTGGGATACGACTTCCAAGTTGAGGGATCAAATACCCACTGGCACGAAGGCCATACAGACGAAATGGGCAGAAAAATAGCTGTTGGACTTTCTACATATGAAGATAAAATGCTTCCATATTTTTTCGCTCTGGGCGCTAAAGCAAACGAATTAGGTGTTGAAGTAATTAACGCTAATCCAAAAAGTAAATTGGACATATGGCCCAAAATGGAGATAAATGATGCTGTGGAATCCGGGGCGTAGAGAAAAACCAATGGCGCGATTTAAGCTATTTGGTTTCAGTTGGGGAGGATCTAAAAAAATAGAACACATTAACGCAGATTTTCACCCCTATGAGAATCCTACTAAAAAACAACCTATAGGAGAAAATAGTGCCGTAGGAGATATTAAATGGCATCCTGTAATTAAAGGCCAATTATTAGAACTAGGCTCAAAAGAACAAGATTCTTTTTGGGGTGAACTTGATCGATATTTAGCGGAGTTAATATCATTAAGACAAGAAAACCGAGGCCGCAAAAAATGACAAAGCACGTTAGAGAAGATGTTTTTCCATTAGTACTTAAAGAATTAAACACAGTTTTTAAACCGCCAATATTAGATGTAGGCAGTTGCATACTCGGAAATAAACTAGATAAACGAGATTTTACTTCTGGAGAATATTTGGGAATAGATATTCGAGAAGGTAGGGGCGTCGATAAAGTTTTAGATATAACTCGCTTAAGACCAAGAGGATTTGATTATTTTAATACAGTCTTTGCGACGGACGCCTTTGAACATATAGATCGACCTTGGCTTGCTGCCCACGTGATTGAAACTTCAATGGCAAAAGGCGCACAAATTTATTTTTCCGTGCCGTTTGTATGGCGGTATCATGAACATCCCCATGACTACTGGCGCATGACACCTGACGCTGTAAAAATACTCTTTGGACAAATTAAATGGACAAAGATTTTTTATACTGATTATTTTAATAAAATTTATCCTTCTGACCAAATAAATATTCATATAAAGAAAAAGAAGGCCCCTTTAGGATATGCGACAATTTCTATACTTCACATGTTAGGAACAAAAATTACGTGAACCTACCAGATGCAAGAGTACTTCACAATCAATATATAGTAGCGCAACCATTTCCACACATGGTTTTTAAAAATATATTTGACCCCGATATATTAAAAAAAGCGGCTAAGGAATTTAACGGGTGTGAAACAAAAAAAGAATGGAAAGCCTTTAAAAAACCAGAAACGTGTGAACATAAGTATGCTAAACATAAAGATTTTAAAAAACATTCACAATATATAATCAACCAACTAAAAAGTAAAAAGTTTATAGGGTGGCTTCAAAAACTTACTGGAAGCCGTAACTTGTTATACGACGAGGGGTTAGGGGGTGCTGGATTACATGCAGTAGCTACAGAGGGTTTTCTAAAAATTCATGTAGATTTTAATTTAAAGACACTGCGTATAGGTAAAGACAAAATAGAAGCAGTTCGTAAAATTAATGTTCTTCTTTATTTAAATAAAGATTGGAAAACTATATGGGGAGGCGACTTAGAATTATGGAATTCAGACCTAACTTTTTGTGTCCAAAAAATTATGCCGAAGCTTGGCACCTTAGTTATTTTCGAGGCCTCAGAAATAAGCTACCACGGACACCCACAACCATTACATTGTCCCTATGGCGAATATAGAAAAAGTATTGCGACATATTACTACGTGAAAAAATCAAGTGGCTACACAACAGATCCGCACGGCACACTATATCAATCAATTGATGGAGGAAGAAGATGAAAGAACTTAATGATCTGAGTATAAAAGAAATTACCCAACTATTGTGTGAATATCAAGCCTTTTGCTATTTGTTTAAGAACTCTTTCATTAGAGATCCTGAACTAAGATTAATTATAGAGGAGGTTTTATCTACCGAAGATGATGATGAACTAATACAAGACTACAATTTATTGCTGGAGTCTTTTGATCTAGTTCTAACGGCAGAAGATAGGGTTTTAAAGGCAGATTGGCTATTTCGAGAAATAGCAAAAGACTTGGACTCAGAGTGAAAGTTATATTCTCAGGCAAGGGCGGACGACCTGGAACATGGAGAATGCGAGCAGAAGACATAGCGGCAATTCGTCCAGACTGGAAAGCTATTCCTAACGCCACAGAAGAAGACTTTAAAGGTGCAGATGCCGTTATATTAATCAAAAGAACCAACCCAACGCTTATTGCGCCTATTCAGCAGTGGGGGGGACCCTTTATTTATGACGCACTAGATTTTTGGCGACAGCCCCTAGAAGATAAATATATAAAATCACCTACAGGTATCGAAAGAGTATTTAAAGACCATTTTCAACGAGTATCCGCACATCTGGTTCTATGTGTGAATAATCTTATGGCTAAAGACTTAGCAAAATTGGGCTTAAATACAGAAACCCTATATCATCATTATGATTCTCAATTAACACACGACATACTTAAAATACCCGACAGTATTTTATATTGGGGGAGACGGCAATATCTTACGCAGGATTGGTATCAGCATATGCGAAAAACCTGCGCTTATTTGGGGAAACAGTTTTTAATTCATGATGGAGAAAAATCTCTTATTGGTAAAGACGCTTATGGTGCAGAAGTCATGTTTGCGATTCGAGGGGGAAGTTATGGAACGTGGCTTGCTAAACGCTGGAAGTCGGGCATTAAAGGAATCACAGCAGAGCGCATGGGCATTCCGTATGTAGCTATGCCGGAGCAGTCTTATTTAGAACAAGCCTCCAAAAATCTTTTTAAATTTACAGATAAAAACGATGTTGCAGAAGCAATTTTAAAGGCTTTTGAACATAAAGACGATCCTGAAATAAAAAAACCTTCTACAACATACTGCTTAGAAAAATGTGTGGCTAAACTAGATAAAATTGTTGAAAAGGCAGCGTCCATTCATGTTTAGAAAAATTATGTGTGTGACTACATTTAGTGACGCGGGTTATAAAGAATATGGTAAAAAAATGATTGAGACATTTAATCAATATTGGCACCCCTCGATTCCTTTAATGGTTTTTTGTGACTCAGAAATAATGCGCCCATCGGAAAGAATTCAAACATTTTCATTAAGTAATTATCCTAAAATACAGGCGTTTACAGATAGGCATAAAAATAATCCCGCCGCACACGGTAAAGAACCTAACCATTTTTGGCAGGAAAAAGAAAAACTAGGTGGCTATTCTTTTAGGTTTGACGCAGTACGTTTTCATTATTCTGCAATGGTTCCGTACTATGCCGCTTGTCATTTATTAAAAACACACAATGAAGGCACCCTTATATTTTTAGACGGGGATGTTCTAACCAAGGCCCGTGTTTCTTGTGAGTGGGTAAACAAAATTACCTCCAAGAGAAAACATATAACTTATTTAGGTAGAACCGGGGGAAAATCCTCAGAAACAGGTTTTGTGGGATATAAACTTCCTGAGTCAATGAAATTTTTAGAAACCTATCACGACGCCTACGACAATGACAGCATTTTTCAGATGGGTGAAACAGCTAATGCTTACGTATTTGATAGAGTAATGTTATTAAGAACCTCTAAATCTAAACGAAATAACTTAACCCCAGACAATAAAAAAAGCCATATTTGGAATGTTTCTCCTTTAGTTGAAAAAATGGATCACCTAAAAGGTCAGGTTAATAAAGCTGCCGGTAAACCTATTATCAGATAATGAGAGTTGCGTTTTGTGGAAATAATTTACGAACTAGGAATAAACTATTAATCAGGGCATTTGAACAGGGCCTATTAAAACACGGAGATAAAATAATCGTTTACGCAGAGCGGGAATCTCGATGTAAACCCAAACCAAAAGAAAACATAAGAATTAATCTTGGAGTTATTGATACAAAACAATGTGAAGATGGCGTACAAAGATTTGTATTAGACAAAGGATATGATAGACGTAAATTAGAATCGGGAGACTGGATATACTGGAGCATTAAATATATGGAGGATTGGCCAGAAACTAGACTTTTGTGTAATGCCCCGCACGACAGAATAAATACTTTAAAACAACTATTAGCAACAAGTCGTAAACCTCAAAACAAAAATCATGTAATAACACTGGCACTATCCAGCCAAAAATATTGTATTCACCATGATTTAGGAGATGCGCACAAATATGCTAAAGGAATAATAGAGCAACTTAAAACATCCAGAATAGTTCTGTATCGCCCAAAGCCCACATTTGCAGAAGCACGGCCCATCGTAGGCACGCTTTTTGATAAGCGTAAAGGAAGAAAAAATAAAAAAGGTGGAGGACTACCTGCCACATTAAATAAAACACATGTATTAATTACTCATGGATCTTCAGTTGCGGCGAACGCAGTTATAGCTGGAGTGCCCGCCATAACTTTAGGTGGGGGCATAGCTTATGGAGTAACGAGCCACACACTAGATAATCTTGAAAATCCTTATTGGCCATCAGAACGAGAACGATATAACTGGTTTGCAGATATAGGGTATAGCCACTATAAACTAGAAGAAATAGAATCGGGATTAGCATGGGAAGTAATGAAACTAAAATTACAGTAGGCCTATATTACAACAATAAAAATCGCCCCCGCTATGTGATGCGTGCGCTAGAACAAGGCATTAAACTGTGTGGCGATAAAGTTACTTTTAACTACAAAGAAGCCGATGTAATTATAACATTCGGCCTAACTCCGCATTCCATAATGCACGACAGAGCAAGAGCGGACAATAAACCCAACGTGCTTGTTGATTTTGGGTACTGGGATAGACACAGCCCAGTAAAAAGCCCTAAAAATCACTATAGATTTAGTGTGCGAGATCATCATCCAGATAAATATATCCTGCGAATGACAGAAAATAATAAACGTTTTAGTTACTATAAAAAGAAAATATTACCCTGGAACAAAAAAGGAAAGTACATATTAGTTGGAGACATTGGTAGAAAATCATATGCTTTTTTAGGAATGGAATATCAATCTTGGTCAAAACGAGCTATCAAAACAATTCAAAAACATACAAATAAACCCATTATATATAGACCTAAACCTTCTAATAATACGCCAATTGTTGATTTAGATATTCCAAACGTAAAGTTTTCCAATCCCCAAGAGGAACGAGTACAAGTACCGCTACTCGACACCTTTGCAGTTGTGACTTATTATTCCAACGTTGGGTGTGACGCACTATTGGCCGGTGTGCCAATATTCACTGAGGAAGGCGCTGCAAAAAATATGGGCCTGCAAAATTTAACACAAATTAAAACGCCTTATTATCCTACTAATCGAGAACAGTTTTTTGCAAATCTTAGTTATTGTCAATGGTCTGTTGCAGAAATGGCCCAAGGAGACCCTTGGTATCACCTTAAAACCAAAGTGTTGCCCTTAGTATATGCAAAAAAAAGCTTTCATATACATTCGTAAAGTCCCGCCATATCCATACCCGTTCGTAGAGCAGGGCTTAGAAAAATGCGGTTATAAAAAAAATATAAAATACCTAACACAATTCCGAGAAGGCGATATTTTACCAATTGATTTACTTGTTACATGGACTTTGTGGAGGCACACAACAAAGAGGGCCTGCGCTGACGCTCACCACAGAATTCGGGGTACGACACTATGCATGGAACACGGGTTTATTCGCCATATTCAAAACAAAGAATACTATCAATTAGCCTTACGACGAAATTATGATCCCGGAATTAACGGATCGGGGGACATAATTATAGGAGACGAACACCGATGGGATTCATGGAAAATACCTCTTAAGCCTTGGCGTAAAACAGGCACACATGTATTGGTATGCGTACAGCGAGGCGTAAGAAAACAAGACCCAGACATAACCCACGGGGCAGATTGGGCAAATCTTGTCTTCGATAAAATTAGAAAGCATACGGATAGACCGATACACTGGAGGCCACACCCCGGAAATCATCGCCCGTGCCTGCCCAGCGGGAACAGAGTACCCGATAAAATTATTAGGCCTCACAGTGAGTCATATGAAGATAATCTGAAAGATGCGTGGTGTACTGTGGTCTATAGCTCTACAGCAGCGAACCAATCTATTATATCCGGTGTTCCCGTTTTATTCGATGGGCAATATATTATGCTACACAAATTGGCAGGACGTATAAAACACATCGAAAATCCGCCAATGGGCGATAGGCTACCGGAACTACGCCGCAAAGCATGGGCACAATGGTCTTCGGAAGAACTTTCTGATGGAACGGCCTTTAAACATATTTTACAGCTATGAACATTTTATTAAAATATAAAAACCAACAAACGCGCAGCGGATATGTAGGTCGTGCGTGGATGCAACATTTAGTTTACGAAACAGATGATACAGTAGTTGCAACTGAAGTTGAGGCTGATATAGCTATACTCTACGGCATGGGGCCAAGTAATTTAGTCATATATAATAGATTCCGAGACGCAGGTAAGCCTACAGTAACTATAGATCTTGGATATTGGAATCGTGGTGGGCCGCACAATCAAAATGCTTACTACAAAGTATCTGTAAATTATTGGCACCCTAATCAATATCTTATGAAACTTAACTCAACTCCCTGGCGATTTAATCGACATAATTTAACCATACAGCCTTGGAAAAGGGACACGGAACATTGTAGGCACGCCGTTTTGGTGGCAGGTATGGGAACAAAAGGCTGTGATTTATATGGTATACGTCACCAGTCATGGGATCGCTGGGCTGTAGAAGAAATCCAAAAATACACAGATCGAAAAATAATTTATCGCCCTAAACCTTCAGAAGTAAATCCAAAACCTATAGACGGCACTATACTTTCCCAATCTCATGAAAATGTAAAGGACATAATAAGCAGATCTTGGTGTATTGTCACGCATCACAGTAATGTTGCTGTAGATGCACTATTATTGGGGATACCTGCTATTTGCTATGGGGGTGCAGCTAGTTGTACACTAAAATCTAAAATAAAGGATGTAGAAACCCCTGATTATATCGACAGAGAACAATTCTTCCATAATCTAGCTTATTGTCAATTTTCCTTACAGGAAATGACAACAGGCGAATGTTGGGGATATATAAAGAATAAAGTACTTCCCTTAGTTTAAACACTGCCCACTGAAAGTTAAGGCAAAGAACACCTTACCCGTGTTCTTTGCCTTTTTTATTTAAAGGAGAAATAAGTATGGAAAAAGAAATTTGGAAGAAAAGTATGGGCGCACATTTAAAGGACGCAGAAAATGTTGAAAATATATGTTGGTTATGATGCGCGTGAACAGGAAGAGTGGAAGACATGTGCTTCTTCAATTATTAGAAACACAAGCTACCCTGTTGAGATCTACCCTATAAAATTAGATGAAATGATCGATCAAAATTTATACTGGAGAAAAATGATCACAAAAGACGGGCGACTTTGGGATGACATTTCCGAAGCGCCTTGTGCCACAGAATTTGCGATATCTCGCTTCTTAACCCCGCATCTTTCTGGGAATAAGGGTTGGAGCATTTTCATGGATTCGGACATGCTTGTGCGCCATGACATTTACGACATGCTTCACAATTGGGCACCAGAAAATCCTAAAGCAGTTTATGTCGTAAAACATAAACATGAAGTCACAGAAGGAGAAACCAAAATGGATGGACAATTACAATTAATGTACAGGCGTAAAAACTGGAGCAGCGTTATGTTATTTAATTGTGATCATCCTGCGAATCAACGCCTTACGTTAGAAATGATTAATACACTACCGGGAAGAGATCTACATGCTTTTTCTTGGCTCAAAGACGGTGAAATCGGAGAATTAGAACCAGAATTCAATTATCTTGTAGATGTAACAAATCGTGCCGACATTGATCCAAGCATAGTTCATTTTACTTTGGGCACGCCCCTAATGAAAAATTATGAAGACTGCGAGTACAGCGATGAATGGCATAATGAGAACGCCATACGAAAAGAATGGGAGAAGGCGCATGAAAGAATCTAATGGGCTGTGGTTTCCAGATAAAGATAACCATCTCTTTAATTCATATGCAACGGAAGAAGGTAAAAATAAATGCCTTAGAATATTACGAAAAGCTCTTGATAAAGTAACTAATTTTAAAATGGCTATAGATGGAGGAGCTTTTGTCGGGCTATTTTCTCTTGAAATGGCTAAAAAATTTAACGTTGTTTTTGCTTTTGAACCCTGTCACCCCACCCGTCAAGCACTTAGGGAAAATACGGATAGTACTAATAATATTTTTATTTACGATAGAGCGCTAGGCGATAAATTTGCTAGAGCCTCCCAAAATCAAGATGATCGATGGGTGGGAAACATGGGAGGTAGATATCTCATCCCAGGAGATGATTTTGAGGTTGTGCCTCTAGATTGCTTTGAATTAAACGACGTAGGACTTATTAAGCTTGATATCGAAGGCTATGAATACAGGGCACTACAGGGCGCACAGGACACTATAAAACGCTGTAAACCAGTCATTATCGTGGAAGATAAGCCTAGAATTTATGAAAGACAGGGGGTAGTTAAGGGCCAAGTGGACGATTTTTTAAAAAGCCTTGGAACAAAGCAGATTTTAAAAATTGGAAGTGATATAATATATGGGTTTAGATAGTACAATATTATGATCCCTACCAAAGAAGAACGGGAAATACTTGACGCCTATTTTGCTATGCGCAGTCACGGCATAGCATTAGTGCGAAAAGCTGAAAATGAGCTAAAGAAGAGAAAAATGGTCTTTAAGCAAAGTCTTAAAGATGAATTTTTAAATAGGCCTAAAAAGGAGATTTAAATGCCTACAACGTCAATTACAGCGAAAGAAGGTAGAGCATTTGAGATCAAGGTTGCTGATCCAGATGTTTCACCGGCGGTATATGCCCAAATAGGAGGGCTTCGTACCACTACGTTTAATATCAACAACAATGCTGTAGACATTACAAGTGTAACGAGTAAGGGATTTACTGAGTGGGATCCTGATGGCGGCATTCAGAACGTGTCTGCTGATATAGAAGGTATCTTTGATAGTAATACTACGGGCGCTCAATCTATATCGAAAGCCGCTGAACAACGATTACTTTTAGAGGCTAACGTGGTATCCGGTCATGGTGATTCTATTTTCTTCACCTGTGTTGTAACCACTTTTACTCGTACTGGTGCCCACGATGGTGTGGAAACGTTTAGTGCGTCATTGGTATCGCACGGAACAATTAATTTCGGTTAATTTAACGCGTAGGGGGACAGTATTATGAAGAATCCGAATGTAATTATGCTTGACGTGTGCGGTAAGACGTATACCATTAAACCTGAGTATATTATCGTGCAGCAAATTGGGGCTTTACTAAATAAAGGCCCAATGAAAATACTTGATGATATTCAATCACATAATTGGTTGCCAGAAGACCTTGCAACAGTTGTTTTTTGCATGATTCAAAGCAAAGGAAAACCGAACCTTAATGACATAGGACAAGATATGATGGGTCGATATAAAATGTATCTTCCTAAAATCATTGATTTTGTAACTAACTGTATGGCAGGTGCAGATGAAGAACTTGAAGAACTCACAGAAGTTACGAATGAGGAACCAGAGGACGGGCCGGAAAAAAACTAACGAACGAAATAGATTGGGGAACCATGATCCAAATAGCTTGTGGTGTACTTGGGTGGACACCGCAGGCTTTTTATGCTTCAACTCATTATGAATTTACACATGCTCTTGTGGGGCATAGAAAAAAACAATTGCGAGAGAACCCTAAAATTTGGACAAGAAAAGCTGTACGAGAAGCAAAAGAAAAATTCGATAAGCAGCGTATAGAAAATCCAGACGGACAAATTAAGGGCAAAGAATTACCGCCTAACGTGCGACAAAGATTAAAAGACTACAGAAAACAGCGTAGGGAACGAGAACTTGGCTGAAACAATTGACGATCTGCGGATCGAAATAAAACTTAAAACAGATCAACTTACCCGCAGACTCAGGGGCGCTGAAAAACAAATCCAACGCTTCACTAGAAACGTTGGGGGCGCTACAAATCAAGCTCGCACTAATTTTGAGCAATTAGCATCTTCTATTTTTACGGTACGTAATGTACTTGCTGCCTTAAGCGCTATTGGTGTATTTCAAGGCGCTAAAGGCTTAATTAAAGCGTCAGCGGAATTTGAAACCAATCTCGTTAACATTGGTAAAACAGCCGATCTTTCTGGAAATAAATTAACTGAACTCGGCAGAAAAATACAAGATGTAGCAGAAGAAATTCCAATTGCTACAAATGAACTGCTTCGTATCGGTGTCGCCGCTGGACAATTAGGTGTCCGTGGTACAGAGAACATTGGTAATTTTGTTAAAACCCTTGGTCGCCTTCAACTTGCGACAGATATTATTGGAGAATCTGGCGCTAAGTCAATAGCACGTATCCTTACAATTACAGCCCCAAGTACAGGCGATGCTTTTAGAAATATTGATAGGTTTGGTTCAGCCCTAGTCGATCTCGGTAACTCTGCTGCGGCCACAGAATCCGAAATTGTTGAAGTAGCTACAAAGGTAGCCCAAGCAACCGCCGTTTTTAAGGTTAATGCGCAATTTGTTTTGGGCCTATCCACCGCCATGCGGGAGATGGGGATTAACGCGGAAATTGGCGGTACGCAAATTGGTTTGGCTTTCCAAGCTATTAACAAGGCTTTATTTACTTCTAGTAAAACCACAGACGTATTTGTAAAGCTCATGGGTAAAAGCCTCAATGATCTTCAAACCCAATTTAAAACTGAACCTGGAACATTATTTCAAGATTTCCTTGAGGCGCTTCAAAGTATTTCACGTACTCAGGTGCCAAAGGTGCTTGGTGATATGGAGCTTACCGGGGCACGTATGTTCCGTGTCCTTGGGCCGCTGTCCCAAAGATTTGCGCTTGTTAGCGGACGTATAGAACAAGCTAACAAAGCCTTTGATGAAAATGTTGCCCTTGTAAAAGAAGCTGATCGTGTAGCCGCGACATTTGCAGGACGAATGCAGGTCGTTAGAAATAGTTTAGGTCGTGTAGCTAAATCTATCGGGGATGAAATTAATCCGGCTATCGCCACACTATCTGAAACTTTCTCAGCAAAATTAACAAAAGATATAGATGGTACAAAAGATTCATTTTTTGCTCTAGCTGCTGGCGCAAGTATATTTATTGCTACTCAATTGCCCTTTTTTGTATTAGACGCCGTTCGTGCAATGCGTAGATTATTTGGTGCTACGGATGGAGCCAGTAGATCAATTGGGGGTGTAATTAGATCAATGGGAAGGATAAGAAGTTTACCCGCACTTGTTCTTAAGATAAGTTCTTCTTGGCTTGGACTAGGATTAATATTGGCTGGGGTTACAACAGCCGTCATTAAGTTTGCTCGTTCATCTAAAGTTGTAGCGGAGGCGACAGAAAATTCAGCCGCAATAACAATATCTAAGTGGGATTTAATACAAGAAGCAATTCAACTTGCAATAGATAAGGCCAAAGAATTTATCGATCTTGATTTTGGACAAATCAAGATCCCCGCGCCAAAATTTCCAGGCGAAGAAGATAAAACTATTGCAGAAATAATTGCAGATATCAAAAAAGGTAGTGAAATTATAGGGGATAAATTAGCTGATTCTATTATAGCTACTGGAAAATTAGTAGAAGATAGAATAATAAAACCACTAGAAGATGGAGCAGCCGCTTTTGGGCGTTCCTTAAGGATAGGTTTAGAAACAGTAGTTGATGTAGATGCGGCGGCCCAAGAACAATTTCCGGCAAGGGAGTTAATACCAAGAATACGGCAAAAATTTGGCAACGAAGAAAATAAAGAGTTTTTAGATTTTTTAGGCCGAGAAGGAACAGTTACTGTTTCTCTTTTTAATAAATTATTCAATGAAACAGGAAAAATTATTAAAGGGGTAGGCAAAGAATTTACTAAAACAAAGGAAGAAACTAAAGGATTTCTAACATTTCTTGAAATGCTTGCTAAGGCTAAAAAAATACAGCCTCTTGAAATAGAAGAAATAGATCCTTTCAAAGCTTTAGCAGATCAATCAAAAGCAGCGTCCGCTAATTTTGGATTGTTGTCAGAATTAGTCCAACAACTCGAAAAAGGCTTTAACGAATTAGAAATAGCCGCTCTTAAATCCAGCGGAGCTTTTGATGATTTTGCTCCGGGGTTTGTAAATTTTCTGGCTAATATTGGACTTGATGCCGATCAAATCAAAAATGTAGGGGGATTACTAACCTCTGCCTTTAAAACAACAGAGCAAAGCATCGAAGATCTGCAAGTTGATTTAGATAAAGCCAAAGAAGCTTTATCTGGATTAAAGGGAGATGAATTAGAGCTTCAATCAAAACGTGTCGATCAACTCGAACAAGAAATAAAAAGCATGGCAGAAGCCCTTACATTATTTAAAGAAGAAAATCTATCTGTCAACAAATTACTAGAAAAATTTAATGAACAGGCTAGAAATACAGCTATTCGCTCACTTACAAAAGATACAGAAGAACTAAACCTAACACTAGATTTATTGGGCGGAGGATTTGCATCGACGGTTACTGAAGCCGAAGATATGGCTAAAATATTTATGGCCCTTGGCTTAGGCACAAACAATCTAGATGGTGAAATTTTAGAGCTAATTCAAAAATGGCAAAATTTACAACAAGAACTAACAAAAGCCGAAGATAAAACACAGCGTTTAGAAGATGTTCAAGAATCTATAGATCAGTTATTTAAAGACTTAGCAGTAGACATAAAAATATTAACCGGAGATACGGGTGGATATTCTGTTGAACTGCTACGTCTTGCCGCTACGTTAGATTTAACTTCAGAAGAACTAAAAGACTTCCAAGATCAGCTTGAAGAACTAGACGCTTTGTTTAAAGAAGTAGAAGGCCTTCAACAGTTTCAAGAAGATTTAGATAAATTTAGAAATATTTTTGAAAGCACCTTCGACGATATAGTAGATTCGGCACTTGAGGGTAAAATTAATTTAATAGAAATATTTACAAGTTTATCAGACGCTATTTTAAAAGAAATCATTAGACTTACAGTTATTAAGCCAATAATGGATTCTCTCTTCGGTGAACAACAAGAAGGAGGAAAAAAAGGTCTTCTTTATAAAATTTTCGCCCCAAGATCAAAAACGCAAGAAGAGTCTTTACCCGACAATTTTGGTTTGGGCGGCCCGAAACGAGAAGACGATTTAACGCACGCAATGCGTGGTCGGGCAGCTTTAGATTCAATCCCCATACCCCTTCCCGTAGTGTTTTCAGAAAATTTATTTTCGTTTAAGGATCAAGAAGGAAATATTAAAGATCCAACACCAGAACTATTTCCACTAGACGGTATAGATACAATATCCAAGAATGCAAAACTATTTCCAATACCACTACCAGTAATAATAGTTGATCCCTTAGTAATTGGAGAAGCACCCCCCATACGTATTCCCGGTGACGGCGAACTTCCAGTTGCAGATAAAAATGCTGCCAATAATTTTAAATTACTTGCTTCATTGCTTAGTAGTTCAACTACAGGTGGCGGAGGCGGGGGTGGAGGACTATTAGGTGCACTTAGCGTAATAGTAGGTTTAACAGGAGCGTTTACGGGCGGCGGAGGGGGCGGCGGAGGAGATCTAGGAACAGGTTCAGGGGGGCTTGGCCCCGGCCCAGGGGCCTTTGCTCCAATGACAATGCCCACATTTGAAGCTGTGCAAGGCTCACAACAAATAACAAATAATAATCAAGTTTCCAATAACCAACAAGGTGCTCAGACCACAATTATTATAGATGCGCGTAACTCAATTGGAGAAGAAGCTTTAAGCGCCTCTATTGAAAGCGCGGTGCTTCGAGCAGAGCCGAGAATTATAAAAAGGGCCTCTCAAAGCGTAATTATTGAACATAGAAGAGATCCATTAATTTTTAGAAAATAAATTATGGCTATTACTTATCCCAGAGTATTACCCAATCTTACTGATGTGGTTTCGATAGGCCCGAGATTTAAAACAAAGGTCGGCGTAACAGAAGGAGAATATACGTTTGCCACTAAAACCTTAAAGTTCAAGGGTCAACGTTGGGAAATAGATTATGTCTTAGTTCCTATGGCTGTGGCAAAGGCCAATGTATGGATAGCGTGGCTTGCAAGTATGAACGGCAGAGAACAAACGTTTTTAAGCCCAATGTCTATCAAAACAACTTCTGAGGGAAGCGCAAGTAGTAGTAGTGCTCCGCTTGTTAACGGAGCAGACCAAACTGGAAATACTTTAGCAATTGATGGTGCTCCTACAAGTGAAACAAATTATTTTAAAGCAGGAGATTTTTTTCAACTTGGGTCAAATGATTCAACTGCTAGAATATATATGGTGCTACAAGATTCAAATACAGACGGATCTGGAGAAGTTACATTAGACATATGGCCCGATTTATATTCCTCTCCTGCAAATAATGCAACTGTAACCGTGTCGGATCCAAGAGGAGTATTTAAACTAAAGAGCAACATTACTGAATATATTATAGATAACGCGGGGGCTTATAGACAATTAAGGTTTTCAGCATTTGGTGTTATTTAAATGGCCCGCTCTCTCACAAGCGTTATACGCGATCAAATCACTTCTGATTCTGTAGAACTAGCTTTTTTATTAAAATTACGCTTTGATTCTGGAGATCTTAATATTTGGACGGGAATAGGGGATCTTACTTTTAGCGGAGATACTTATCAGGGAATTGGCCATCTTCTCTCTATTTCTGAATATAAAGAATCTCAAACGCTTAAAGCTGAGGGAATATCATTTACTTTATCTGGAAACATAGCAGCAAGTCTTGCTACTGCGCTAACTGAAAATTACCAGGATAGAGTTTGTACGTTTTGGGTTGGATTTTTTGATAGTGATGTTAGTCCAGGGCTTCTTAATGATCCTGTAATTCTTTTTCAAGGTAGAATGGGCACTATGCCAATTCACCACGCCTCTGAAGAAAGCACAATTACATTAAATGCTGAAAATGTTTTTGTTGGTTTAGAACATGCCGTTAATCGAAGATATACGCCGGATGATCATAATATCACTGCATTCACAGCAGATAATGGACAAGTAATTTTTGATAAGGGTTTTAACCAAGTTTCAATTCTAGAAGATAAAGAATTCTTCTGGGGAAGAAAAGATCCTGCGGACTTAGAATAATCATGAGAAAAAAAACTTGGAAAACAAATTTTGTAAAATATATACACAAAAATATAAACACCCCATTTTATTTTGGTAAACACGATTGTTTTTTAACTGCGTGTGATTTAATAAAAGAAATAACAGGAATAGACGCCGCAGAGCAGCATAGAAACAAATACGAAGGCGTAGAAGAAACTAAAAAAATCTTAGAAAAGCACGGTGGACTAGAAACAGAAGTTATTAAAATCTGTAAACAAAATAAATGGGAACAAATTAATCCATTATTCGCTTCAAAGGGCGACTTGGTAATGATAAATATAGGTGCAGATAGAAAGGCTCTTGGAGTAATAGATCTAAATGGTAGTGAAATATTATTCGCTGCACCAATAGGCTTTACTAGAAAACCTATAACGGATGCAGTACTAGCGTGGAGAATTACGTAAGATGCCCCCAGTAATAATCGCAGCTATAGCAGGAATTGCTGCCGGAATAGGGGCCGCTGGAATTTCGGTTGGGCTTGGTATTGCACTTGGTCTAGCTACATTCGCCATAGGTGTTGCATCAAGTCTTCTACAACAAAACCAAGCTTCATTTGAGCAACGCGGAGCAAGACTTCTTACTTCATCTAGAGCTTCAGTTACACCCGGAAGAATTCTTATTGGTGTTGGTCGTACTGGTGGCCCCATTACCTTTATGGTTACAACAGACGATCCAGATCCAGCGGGTGTTGAGCAAAACAGATTTTTACATTTAATTATTACATTAGCCTATACCCAAATAGACGAAGTTTTAACGGTATATTTTAACGATTTTCCCATTCATGTTCACACTATGCTAGATTCAAATGGATTGGTTACAGTAGGGCGCTTTAAAGATAAAGCCAGAATTCAAATAGATACCGGCGATATTTCCAATGTAGGTGATTTAGCTGCATATCAACCCTTTCCAGATCTACAATCGGAAGTATCTAGTTGGACAATCGATCATAAACAACTACAACGCGCCAAACTATATATTCGCCTTAAATTCGATCCCACAGTATTTTCAAATGGGTTGCCTAATATAACAGCCTATGTAAAAGGTCGCCAATTACTTGATCTGCGCGATAGCGTAACAGATTTTACGCCTAATCCCGCCTGGGCTATTCGGACACTTCTTATTGATGATAAAAGCATTGGTGGAATGGGAGTAGACGGCGCTTCTGCAAGTAGCACGCTTGAAATAGATGAAACCAGTTTTATAGCCGCAGCCAATGACGCAGAAGAATTTGTAAGTGTTAATTCTGAAGCGGATCCTTTATTCGCAGTACTAAGAACCTCCATAATATTAACAGGAACAAATTTTTCAATTGTAGAAACCATTTCTCCAGGTGTATACAAATATTTTCCAATGCTACTAGAAGCTAATGCAAATATTTTAGTTCAAAAAGGAGTTGATTTAAATACTGGAGATCAAGTTCAATTTTTTCCCGACATACCGAATAATAGACCCGATGGTTTGCAAGCAACTGATACGTTCTTTCTTATTTTAAAATCTATAGGATCACAAATAACAGTAGTTCCCGAAGAACCGGATCCTGTTTTTCAAGGGCTTCCCAATCGTCCAAGCACAAATGATCTTACAACAGAACATACGCCCCAAATGTACCAAGTAGGTTTTGCGTCTAGTTATTTAAATGCTATCAGAGATATACCTATAGAAAGTAATAGCCCCAACACACGAACCTCCCCAAATGATGAGCGCACGTTTGCTAATTTTAAAAAAATTGCCGAGCCGCGATATACCTGCTCAGCAATAATTGAACTGGATCGAACCCCACAAGAATATTTTAGCGATTTATTAAGCTGTATGAGTGCGCGTTTAGTTTATACGGGTGGAAAATTTAAATTAGTTTCCTATGAATATTTTACTCCAACGATTTCTTATAGCGAAACAGATTTTCGTAAACCCTTAGACGTAGATCCCAAAATATCCGGTCGTGAGCGCTTTAATATTGTTAAAGGTCTCTATACAAGTATTTTACATTTAGGAAGACCTTCTAACTATCCTGTATCCAGCCGTGCAATTTATATAACAGAGGATAATGAAAAAAGATTACCGCGAGACTTTAATTTTCCATTCACCCCAAGCCAAACAATGGCCCAAAGATTAGCCAGGGTAGAACTTGAAAAACACAGACAAGAAATAACGTGTTCATTGCCGCTAGATTTATCGGGAATGTTGGTTCAGGCTGGAGACAATATTCAACTTACGTTTTCAGATATGGGTTGGACAAATAAAAACTTTGAAATTTTAGAGTGGAAATTTGTTTTAGAAGAAGATTTAGAAGGAAACCCTGTAGCGGGTGTAGATCTTTTAGTAAAAGAAACAGCCTCCGCAATATGGGATTGGGATGAAACGGTAGATGAATCAGCCCTCCCCGATGATTTAGCACAAGACACAGAACTTCCTTTTGGTTATTTTATAAACCCTCCCGGTAATTTATCTGTAATAGAATCTTTATTTATTACCACATCGGGTAGTTTTGTCCATGTTCGCTTAACTGTTTCTTGGACATTATCTACAGGCCCATATCTAAGTCGCTATATACTTGAATTCAAAAAAAGTACAGATACAACCTATCAAATAATGCCAAGTACTACAGAACTTACTCAAGAAATAAATGATCTCGAAACTAATTTAACATACGACATTAGAGTAAAAGCCATTAATTTTAATGGTATTCCAAGCGCATATACCGCTATACAACATCTTGTTTTTGGGTTATCCGCCCCGCCAGGAGACGCTCAAAATTGTGTGTTGCATGTCGTTGGTGATTTTGTAGTTTTAATTACTGTTGATCCCACTGTTGATGATGATGTTCGACTTGGCGGAAAAATAATTGTCAGACACGATAAAGATACTGAGGGGGGAAACTGGATTAATTCAGTATCTTTATTTTCATCTACGTCAAGCGGAGAACTAGAAGCAGGTAGTTTTGTACCAGGCGTTAAAACACAGTTTTTTGCGCCTTTAAAGGCGGGTAGTTACTTAGTTAAGTTTCAGGACTCCGCAGGATCTACAAGTGAAAATGCCTGCTCAATGATCGTAGAACAATTTTCTACTGACGGCTTTCAAACCTTAGCAACCATTACTGAGCATTCTGCGTTTAGTGGTGTACATAGTAATACTACTGTCAATGATGGTTTATTAAGGCTAGAATTATACTCTGACGTAAGCCCTTCTACTGATGTAATTTCTTCTGGCACATATACTTTCGCAAATTCATTTAGTTTTGGGGCTAAGAAAAAGGTTCGTATTACATCTACTATAGGTGTTACAATAGTAGATGTAAATGACCTCTTTGACGATAGAGCAGATAACATAGATACCTGGAGTAATTTTGACAGTCTTGCTCAAGGCGAAAATGCTGATGCTCAAATGTTTATACGTTATCAAACAGAAGATCCAGCGGCGTCACCAACACCTGGTTTTAGCGCATGGCAATCCATCCAAACACAGGGCGTATTTGATATTTTCGCCGCCGAATTTAAGGTAGATTTATCCAGCTTTAACAGCACAGTAAATATTCATATAGACACTTTATCCATGATAGCCGAGGAACCACTAGCTTTATAATGGCACAAGATAATTACATAGTAGTTTCAGCCCCTAGAGCAGAAGCTTTGGCCGATATTAATCGTAATTTTGAAGCAACAGTCACATTAAATTCAGGCAATAGCGCACCTAGTACAACATATGCCGGTATGTTGTGGCTGAATACCACCAGTACGCCGTATGTCCTGAACATAAACGACGACGCGAATACCCCGACGTTTTTCCCATTCATGGACACGGATGGGAACATGGCGCCGCTTTCACTGACCTCTTCTGGTGATATTAAAGCAACTGCCGGGGACATTATTCTCTCCGCCGGGTTCCTTAACTTAGGGGCTAGGACCACCAAAACTATTGCGTCTGGGGTAATAACCCCCACGACTACACGAACAGTTATGACGCCCCAATCAGGAACAACAGATGACTTAGATACCGTTACCGCGGGGACGGAAGGTGATGTAATTATCCTATACGGCTCCAGCGGTAACACCATCACAGTGAAGGAAGCTGTTGACAACATCCTTCTTAAGGGAGCTGTGGATTATTCAATGGGGATCTGGGATTCGCTGACGTTGTGCCTGCGCGGTTCTTTTTGGACTGAGATAGCGCGAGGCGATAGATAAAGGATAACTAAATGTCTGAATTTACAGTATTAGAAAAAACTGTCTATGGCGTAGCAGCGCCAGATGCGCGGGATCTGTTTCATAGTCAACGCGGCAGGATGAGCGCGCGCATTCTGAGAGTCGTGCAGTCCGTAATTGACCAGACCGCACTCACTAATCAAGAAGCTATCGAAGCATGGCGAACAGGCATGGAAGCTGAGTTTTCAACAGAGGTAGAGTGGCCCGCCGATTACAGTGTGCAGCCAACAACTCAGTCTAAAGCTGTCCGAGAAATCCTCGCCCATCTCGAAACTTTGGGGGTATCTGATATAGAACTTGATGCGCTTGAAATTGAATTAAACAAACTAACCATACCAGAACCTACAGAGGAAATTTAAAAGTATGGCACAAGACGATTATATTATTGCAAATGACTCTGGCGCAGGAGTTAGAACTGATTTAAACAGCACATTTTTAGCCGCAGTTACATTAAATTCAGGTTCTTCAGCGCCCGGCACTACTTATGCTGACATGCTTTGGGCCGATACATCTACGACGCCCAACATTATAAAAATTCGTAATGCTGGAGATACTGCATTTAAGGCATTATTTTCCAGCGATGGCCAATTAAGAACTGAATCGGGAAGCGTTGCAACCCCAGGACACAGTTTCTCAAGCGATCCCAATACAGGCGCATTTAATCCTGCTGGCGATAGATATGTTATATCAACTAATGGCGTAGAAAACGCACGTTTCGGCACATCAGAAGTCGTTTTCAACGAAGCAAGTAATGACATTGATTTTAGGGTTGAATCAAATGGCAATACTCATATGTTCTTTGTTGATGCTGGAACAAACAAGATTGGCATTAACACCAGTTCTCCAGACGGAACGGTTCATATTCATACAGCATCGGCAGGCGCAATTTCTGCAAGTGCCGATGCAAATGAGCTTATTGCTGAAAATTCTGGAGATGCAGGATTAACAATTCTTTCGGGAAATAGCAATGACGGTAATATTTATTTTGGAGATGATGGCGGACAATCTGAAGGCCGTATACGATATCGCCATAGTTCAGATGCCCTTGAATTCTATAGTAAGTCTATAAGACGAATGTCTATTAATACTGATGGCAATATAGGAATAGGAACAAATATTATAGATACTTCAGCAAAACTAGAAATAGACTCAACTACAGGGGCACTACTTTTTCCGAGAATGACTACAGTACAAAGAGACGCACTCACCGCTGTAAATGGAATGCAAATCTACAATTCAACTGATAATCAAATGCAAGGCTATATTAATGGCTCTTGGGCAGCAATGTAAAGGCATAAGTAATATATGTCCGAAAAATTTGTAGCCCTATTCGATCAACATGCGCCATTTCAAAACGACGAGTATTTAGAAAAAACCTATGAAATTATCTCAAAAGTAAAGCCACAACACGTAATTATCGGCGGCGACTTATTTGATGCTGATGGCGCAAGTAAATGGAATAATGAAGAAGCACACGATCTTCTTGAAGAATATGAGATTGCCAATAAAATACTTGAAAATTGTCATAAGGCCGCACCACGCGGAGCAAAATTAATCTGGTTGCTTGGTAATCATGAGGACAATGTTTTACAAAAGGGTCGAATAGATCGACGTTTACGAAGACTATGTGAATGGGGCCGACACATGTCTGAAGCCAAAAACTGGCAACAAGTTCCATATAGCCGAGAAGAAAATAAAGGCTGCTACCGCATAGGCAGACAAGTTACATTTATCCACGGCCATGTCGCCCCAGAACACGCAGAAAGTCCCTCAAACTCCCTCGTTGAACAAGCAATTATAAATAACAATGCAGAACCCTTCTCACTTGTTATTTGCGGTCACTCACATCGACCTACCGAATTAAAACGTATGCGTATTGCCAAAACACCCCTTCCTCATTGGTGGATGGTTTCTGGGTGTCTTTGTCAATTAAATCCCCCAAGAGATTGGATGGCGCGCAAACGCTGGGATTTATGGGGTAATGGAATAGTAGTTGGAGACGTAATTCCAACCCACTCAAGCAGAAAAGATAAGTATTGGGAAGTGGAGCCAATTATATTTGAAATGGGGCGAAAATTAAATAACCTAAGAGAAAAAGGCCTAGAAAACATGGCCTCTATTCTTGATTAATTAAAATCATTGGAGTACACTTTACATGCGCCGAATGCGAGATGGCGATTCTTATTGGGTAGAAGAGTCTCTCCATAACTATTGGATAGATGTTGAAGCCAGAGATCTATGGCTACGGGGAATGGATGCCGATCCCATTGAATTAGACACAGACGAAACTGGAATTGAATTCATGTCTGCCACACGCACCAACATGAATCTTAATTTATTGCGCCAAGAGTCAAACGACCCGGTTATTGTACACATGCAAACTTGTGGGGGAGCCTTTATAGAGGGCATAAGTATCTACGACACTATTCGTTCAATGCCTTACTTCGTTACTATTATCTCTTATACTCATGCGCGTTCCATGTCGAGTATTGTTTTACAAGCAGGAGATTTACGGTTATTAGCTCCAAACTCATATTTTTTATTGCATGAGGGTTTATTGGAAGTTGGTGGTGAATATAGAACGGTTCTCTCAAATGTAGAGCAATCAAAACTCGACAACGAACTCATGTACAAAATTTATATAGCCCGAATGAAAGAGTCGAAAAAATTTGGGCGCATGTCTATTTCAAAAATTAGAAAATATCTAATTAATGCATTAGATGAACACAGAGACGTGTTTTTAAATCCTCAAGAAGCAATTACTTGGGGCTTTGCAGATGGAATACTACAAGGATGGACAAAAGACAACGAGGTAATTTATTAATGAATCAACCAATAGAAATCTCTCCAACAGAAGCCTTTCAAACAATTGCAGAAGCAGCGCTTTTAGCGCCATTGCCTACAGCATTTAAAAATAGGCTGCAATCTCAAATCATTGCCTTTCAAAAATATTTAATGAACAATGAAAGAGAAGCACAAGCACAACAACTTGAATTAGAACTTGCCTCTCAAGAAGAAGAATGCTCAATTTCCAAATAACATACTCTCTGTGGCAAATGATCCAAAAAGCAAGGCTACATGGATGGCCTAAAGAGGGGATCTTTAGCTATCAATTTGTAAACAAACATTCAGAAAAAAATGTACTCCCCCATGAAAAACAAGCTGTAATAGATTACATAACTGCGGCCATTTCAAATTTTACTTACTTCCAAAATAAATTTTTTTTCCAAGACGCTTTAAAATGCGAACAAGATTTAATTAATAATATTCTTATGGCCAGCAGCGAAAATACATTGTCTTTATTTATGCGCCTAACTTACAAGAAAAATTTAGAGTCTGCAATTACAACATCTACAGTCTATACAGATTTACTTCGATGGGCACGCCAACACAGCATAAATGTATTTTTACTGCCCAAGCAAAGCGGTTTGGCTGGAAAACTACAGTTACTTGGATATGAGAAATGTCCTATAGGCCAGGGAACAGGCATTTATGGAATCGAACATATCCTTTAAAACCAAACCATTTTCCCACCAGCTTAAAGAATTTATTGAGCACAAAGAAGATCGAACCCGGGCTTTATTATGGGAACAAGGCACCGGAAAATCTAAGGTTATTTTAGATTCAGCAGCGTGGTTATATGTTAACAATAAAATAGACGGCTTATTAATTATAGCTCCAAACGGCGTTCATAGAAATTGGATTGTAGATCAAATTCCGCAGCACTATCCTTTACCACAAAAAACTTTGTTTATGTGGGAAAGTAAAAAAGCAAACAATAAAAATTTTAAACAAGACTTTAGAACACTTATGAAAAATCCAAGGGGTTTAGCAATTCTAACAATGAATTACGAGGCTCTAATAACAGACAAAGGTAAATTAGCAGCAGAGTCGTTTTTAGATAGATATAAAAGCTTATTGGTGTGCGACGAAAGCCATAAAATTAAATCATGGAAAGCAAAAAGAACTAAAAACATTGTTAAAATAGGTAAACTTGCCAAATATAAACGCATACTTACAGGCACGGTAATTGGCAATTCAGCTTTTGATTTATACTCGCAATTTAGATTCCTCAATGAAAATATTCTTGGGTTTAAATCAGAATATGCGTTTAAAGCAAGATTCGGAGTATTCATCCAGACCTATGCTAACGGCAGACATTTCAATCAGCTTATTAAATACAGAAATTTAGATCAATTAAAAAAACTTATCGATCCCTACGCGATTAGAATAACCAAAGAAGAAGTCCTAGACCTTCCTGATAAATTATATCAAAAACGCTATTTTGATATGTCTCCTAGACAGGCCAAAATATATAGTGACTTAAAACGAGAATATTTAGTAGAACTTAAAGAGGGTAAGGTGCTTACTGCGCCCTTAGCTTTAACAAGACTTCTTCGACTTCAGCAAATTACATGTAATTATCTCCCCATAGAGGGGGAAATGTTATACATAGAAACTAAAAATCCACGCATAGAGTGTTTAATGGAGGCATTAGAGTCGTGTGAAGGTAAAATAATTATCTGGGCACGGTTCACAGAAGACATTAGACAAATAAAATCTCGTCTAGAACTTGACACGATTGAATTTGTAGAGTACTATGGAGATATAAGGGAAAAAGACAGATTAAACGCTCTTGAACAATTTACTAAAAACCCAAACTGCAAAATATTCTTGGCAAACCCTGCTTGCGCCGGGGAAGGACTTAACCTTCAAGTTGCTACCGCTGTCATCTACTACTCTAATAGCTTCAAACTTATTGAACGTCTTCAATCTGAAGATAGAGCACACCGTATCGGTCAAAATCACAAGGTAACTTACATAGATATCATTTGCCCCGATACAGTTGATGATCGAATAGTTAAGACATTACGCAAAAATCAAAATATAGCAACTACTATCAACGGGGATAAACTGAAAGAATGGATTTAGAATATCAAGAACTCCATGATTTAGTTACAGCCGTAAACTTAGCCCAAGAGTTAGAAGGTAAAGTTGCAGAAGATTTAAAAACAATAAGAGAAACAATAAGAGAATTAGTCGAAACAGATATTCCCCTTCAGTTACAGCAAATGGGCCTTAAAAAAGCTACTTTAGAGGACGGCACAGAAATAAAACTATCTTCAATGTATTTCGCAAGTGTTAAGGAAATAAATAAAGCCCGGGCCTATAAATGGCTACGTGATAATGATTTTGGGGATTTAATCAAACGAAAACTTTCAGTTGATTTTGGTAAAGGTGACGATTCCGTTGCATCAACTACAAAAAAGACATTAGAAAAATTAGGTCTTCTCGTTTCAGACAAAGAGGCGGTTAATCCTCAAACACTAAACGGTTTTGTGAGAGAACAAATAAGAGAGGGGAACAATATACCACGAGAAATATTGGGTGTGTATCAAAAAAATGAAGCGAAAATAAAAAGGAATGACTCATGACCACAGAAACAGAAATCCTAACTAAAAACGAAACAGCCTTAGCGACAAAACGAGACTACACAAAATACACGGGTGAATCAGGAAGAGAAGATCTTACGCAAGAAGATTATACCCTACCGTTCTTGCAAATATTACAAGACCTCAGCCCAACGGTCAAAACAGGTGAAAATGAATCGGGTCAAATTTTTCAGTCTGCTTCAAAAGAAGTTTTTGATGGGGCGGACGGCATAACATTTGTCCCTGTAAAAGTATCCAGAGAATACATTGAATGGATACCGCGTAAACGTGGTGGGGGTCTAGTTGGTAGACATACTCCTAGTTCCGCTGTAGTTGCCGCAGCAAAAAAACAACGCCAAGAATTAGGGCACCAGTGGAATGAATATTATGTAGGTGATGGAGACGATCCTAATGTCAGAAATGATCTGATCGAAACAGGATCGATTTTAGGGTTATTGGTAAGAGAAGACGGTAGTACAGCCAAAGTTGTTATATCTTGTAAGGCTACACATATGAAAGCTTACAAAAGTCTCAATACAATGTGTGGAGATCTACAAGGAGATCCCGCGCTATTTGCAATTAGGTTAAAATTAACGACTGTGGAAGAACCTTATTCAGCCGGAAGTTCTTACAACTGGAACATTCAATTTGACGGGGATAATTATATTATGAAATCAGACGATCCCCTATTTCAAAAAGCCGCTGATTTTTACGAAACAATTGTTTCTGGTAACGTTAAGATCGATCTGGAGGGAGAGGCCAAAGCGACTTCTAATTCCGACGAGGACGACACTCCTTTCTGACCTCCGTAGGAGTGTCTCTTTAACCCCGCCCCTAGAAAAGCTGTCGGGGAGAGATTGGCTTTTCTAGGGGTAAAAATTTTTCTGGAGAAAATATGAAGGAAACATGGAAACAGATAAAAGATTATCCTTTTTACAGTGTAAGTGATAAGGGGCGTATTAAATCTCGAAAAAGAAAACACACTCGAATTTTAAAAGGAACCATCACCAAATTTGGTTATATTCGTATGTGTCTTACTAACGATGAGGGTGAAAAATTTATATATATTCATCGCTTAGTTTTAGAAACTTTTAAAGAAAAATGCCCGGGTGAAAAACAAGCTTGCCATAACAACAACAATCCCGCCAATAATCAAATAAAAAACCTTCGTTGGGATACCTCATTAAACAATCATGCTGACAGAAAAAAACACGGGACATTAAATTTAGGTGTACAAAATGGGAACAATAAATTAACAGTAAAACAAATCTTAGAAATTAAAAAGGATTTTAGAACACAAAACGAAATTGCAAAAACATATAAAACGCACCAAACAAATATATCGTGTATAAAATCAGGAATAACTTGGGCTTGGCTCAAAGATTAAACCATGCAGTTACCGCTCATAGTTCCTGAAACCACTTGGAAACCAAAAGCAGAGTTTTTTCCAATACATTATGCGAAACGCATCTGTATTGATATAGAAACTAAAGACCCAGACTTAAAGGAACTTGGCCCAGGCGTGCGCCGTCGCGGGTCATATATCGTAGGCATAGCAATCGCTATTGAAAACGGGCCGAGCGCTTACTACCCCATACGGCATGAAAACGGGGAGAACCTTTGTGAAAATACAGTTACAGATTGGTGCTTTCGAGAATTTTCTAGATATCCGGGTGAAGTGGTGGGAGCCAATATCCTATATGATCTAGATTTTTTAGCTTCAGAAGGCATACATTTTCTCGATTCAAGCTGTACCTTTCTTGATGTACAGCATGCTGAAGCTCTTATAAACGAAAATCAACGACGCTATAATTTAAATTCGCTCTGCGAAAAATATCTTGGTGAACCGAAACGAGAAGATTTACTCAACGAAGCCGCCTACGCGTATGGCGTAGATCCCAAAAAAGAATTATGGCGAATACCCAGCGAATATGTTGGGCCATATGCCATAGGTGATGTGGAGCTTCCCTTAAAGATATTACGCAAACAAGAAAAAGAAATAGAAAAACAAGACCTACACCAAATATGGAAATTAGAAACAGATTTACTTCCCGCTATGTTAGACATGCGCCGCCTCGGTATACGAATAGATCAAGACCAATTAGAACGATGTGAAGTATATTTCAAAGAACAAGAGGATAAAGAACTCAGTAAAATAGTGTCTGAAACAGGCCATGATTTGAGAGAGGATATTTGGAACGGAGAAAAAGTTGCGGCGATGTTTCGCAGCATAGGAATCGTACCAAACAAAACAGAAAAAACAGAAAAAGACAGCATAACTTCTGGTTGGTTAGAACAAATATCAACAAAGCATCCTATTGCTTTATCTTTTTTGAATGTAAGACGATATAACAAAGTACGTACTACATTCTGTGATGGTATACGTCGCCACATAACCAACGGCAGAATACACCCTAACTTTAATCAACTGCGCGGAGATAAGGGGGGCACAGTAAGCGGCAGACTATCTTGTAACCACCCCAATATCCAGCAAATGCCAATTAGAAACAAAGATACAGGCCGAATGTTTCGGTCTATTTTTTTGCCTGAAGAAGATCATCAATATGGACGTTTTGATTACAAAGAACAAGAGCCTAAATTAGTTTTACACTATGCACTTACAAGTTTCAAAAAGAATAAAGACGTACAAAACCTTTTAAAAATACATGGGGATAACCCAAACCTTGATTCTTATAAACTTATCTCCAATACCCTAGAAAGAGAGATTTGTAAAACAGTTTATCTTGCCCTGTTATATGGGGCGGGTGGATTAAAAATCTGTGAAACCTTAAACCTTCCTACAGAAGTCGATATTACGGGACGTAAATTACCCGGCAAAGAAGCAAAGGCAATCATACGAAATTTTAATTCCGGCGCACCATACATCAAAAAACTCGTAAAGAAATGTACCGATAGAGCATTAGCTAGAGGCTACATTAAAACTTTTTTAGGAAGACACTGTAGATTCACAGATCCCCAATTTACCTACAAAGCTACAAACCGGCTCATACAGGGCTCAGCAGCGGATCAAATGAAACAGGCTATTATAAATATGCACCGCGAAGGCATCATTCCTCACATGCAAGTACATGATGAGGTAGGTGTATCGGTACACGGTACAGAAGAGGCTGTAAAAATAAAAGAGATAATGGAAAACGCAATAGATCTAAAGATACCGGCCATAGTTGATTACCAACTCGGCAAGTCTTGGGGATCGTGCAAGGAATAGATATGAAAGAAAAATGGAAAACAATGGCTAAAATCACACCGCCAGATCATTACTTACACGGTACTTTACAGCCCGTGGAATACATAAAGGCACAGGGTTGGTTTCCGGCCTTTGCATGTGGAAATATCCTTAAATACATCACAAGATATCCACATGCAAAGGGTATAGAAGATTTAGAAAAAGCCAAAAATTATATCACAGAACTTATTAACTACGAAAAAGAATTAAAATGAAAAAATTACCTTGGATATACGTCGCATGTCCCTATACCCATCATCATCGTTATGTTGAAATTGATCGATGGTCAAGAGTATCGGGCATATGCGCTCAAATATTTGCCACTAAAGAATTCTACCCATATTCACCAATCACTCATTCTCATTCATTGGTTACAGAGGGTGCAAAGCATTTCAACATAGACTTAAGCGGCACCTTCGATCTTTGGGAGGATTACGATCACGCATTCATGAGTAAATGTGACGAGCTATGGGTAGTAACCTTAGACGGCTGGGATATATCTAGAGGCGTTTGCGCTGAAATGAAGATGGCGCATACATTAGAAATTCCAATTTGTTTTGTACCAGATCAAACATTTAACACGGCATATAAATCCTTACCCTATGACAAATTAGATTTAAGGTGGCAAAAATAATGGAAATTATATATCTTCCCGATCAAAATATAAAACTATTATGTAGTGAGTGGTTTAGCCCAAAAGAAGATCCCGATAAAATCTGTTTTACATGTGAATATGAATCTTGGATGAGTGACAAAAAAGACAAGCTACTAAAAAAAGTAAAAATAGATTTACAGTACGCTAAAACAAGTCTTATAGGAGACATTTTTATTGAAAAATATGATCCTGGATGTGTGGAAGTATTTGGAGAAATAACTAATCATGAATGAATCAAGTTTTTGGACGAAGTTGCGGAAGGGCTTACAAAATCCTCCCGACACACACCTTGTTAGAATAGAAAATGCCATATATTCAGGTACACCGGATGTAAGTTATTGTATAAGCGCACCATTTGGATCGACAGAAGGCTTCATTGAATTAAAATATTTAAAGGAATGGCCTAAGCGTGCTGCAACCATTGTTCGTTTGCCGCACTTCACACGCCAACAACGAACATGGCTTCACGATAGGCACATGGCAGGAGGAAAATGTTACCTTTGTCTTGGGGTGAAGAAAAGTCTTTTTTTAATCGACGGTTTACAAGCAGCGATGTACCTCGGAAAAAATTGGCGTAAAGTGGACATATACGACAACTCCCTGATTTATTTCGACGGCGGAAAAGTAGACTGGACAAAATTCAAAATGGCGTTGATGAAATGACCACAATCGAAAAAACAATCGCATATGGAACTATTTACACAAGTACTTATCCAGCAATAGTTAAAGAATTAGAAAAAACTTATTCAGGCAAGGTTATAACAAAAAGAACAGACCATTCATCTGCAAGTATGATTTTTACTTTGGAACTTAATAATAATAGACAACACTGGTCAACACCAGATAATTTCTACAACGCAGCAAATACGTTGTTTGACTTTCAAATTGATCTCGCTGCAACAGCGGAAAATACCAAATGCCCTTTATTTATCTCAGAGCAACAAGATTCTTTAGCACAAGATACGGTGTGGATTCCAAAGCGTACCCCCACAGGTAGTATAATATTACGATGTTGGCTCAATCCGCCGTTTAAAAACATAAAGGACTGGATTTGTAAGGCGTATAATGAAGCCCAGAAAGACCCAGATGCTTTGATCTGTGTCCTGTGTCGTGTGGCCCCATCTGCTAAATGGTGGATGGAATACGTCACAAAAGCCCACCAAGTACTGCTGATAGGGGGTAAGCGCGTGCAGTTTGAGCCGCCTGAAGGGGTCAAAAAATCATCCAACCCACAGGAATGCTGCCTAGTTATTTTTGGTAAAAACGACACAGACGATCCCGATCCTCCCACTATCTATACCTGGGACTGGACGAAGGAATAAATGCTCGACGTAATTGGACATATTGGATACCTCATAATTTTTATCGGGTTAATTTTACTTGGATATAAAAAAAGAAGTGGATGGTTATTTAGATTTGTAGGAGACACTGTAGTTATTTATCTTGGAATTGTTTTGCATCTCACTTCTATTTGGATGTGGGGCATTGTATTCGGAGTAATTGATTTAACTAATTTCTACAAATGGACAAAAACTAATGTACATATCCCCCACACCAAATGAGCGTTTAGTTTTATGGCGTAGACGCAAGAGATTTAGTAAAGAGCAAGCAGCACAGATCTTTGAAACCTCTCTAAAAACAATTAATAAATGGGAACGTGGAAGCGAATATGTAGGGCTACCAAAAGTTGATCTTTGTTTCATACGGCCCTATGAAAGATGTTTTTTAATCAGAAAACGAAACGAAATAAAAATTGAAACATTAGCTTTAACACTTAATATAAATAAAGTAACTCTAGGTAAATGGGAAAAGGGTTTAGGAAATTGGCCAAAATTAGCGGACTTTTATAAGGCGGCGGGGTGGAAAATTGACAACGAAGACTATAGGCACTATTTATGAATTTTTATGTAAGTATAGGCCAGATGGCCCCTGGACATTAGTTTCAATTCATCCTGATCCTTCTAAGGGAGGTATTGTTTGCCAAACTTTTGAAAAGGAACAGGAAAAAGAAATCGACACCTGGGTTAATCACTACAACGCCGAACAACAATGGAATACTTACTTTGATGTTAATCCCTCAGACGTTGAACACAAGCGAGCCAGCAAAAAAGATATATCTTATTTCAACTGGATCCATGTAGATATAGATACCGTCGGAGGAGAAGACTTTGATACCCAACGTAAAAAAATATACGCTCAAATCAAAGAGTATGCTAAAACTCCCACGTTAATCATCGACTCCGGTGGTGGCTACCAAGTCTTCTGGCGATTAAAAGAAGGCGTCCTTGTTAATCATTCAGAAGACAATCGCAATGAAGAAATGCTTGAAGCCTATAATGTCCAAATGATCCATCACTTCGACGGGGATCGTACAGCACAGGACATGTCACGAATTATGAGGCTTCCTTTCACTACAAATAATCTCAGCCCAAAGAAAATAGCTATGGGCCGTAAAAAATGTTTAGCGACGATTGTTCAGTTTAACAATAGAAGTTATCAGCTATCTGAATTCATTCCCTATGAAGTCATTAACGCCAATCTCGGTACGGACTTTACCTTTGATTCCCACGCAAGCGTTAACTTTAATAACCTTAAAAAAGACTTAGATTTAACAAAAATTAAGGATGAAAATGGAGATTTAACAATAATAGGTGAAAGCTTCTTAACTAAAATAAAAAAACGAGAGCCTAAAGGAGCAAGATCAGAGCCAGTCATGGCAGTACTCATGCACCTAATCCACAGGCACATACCGGACGACACCATTGCCAGCATCATGTTAGATAGCGAAAACGGAATCAGCGAATACTTCTTTAATAGAAAGCACCCCCTGAAAGAATTTTCGCGTCAATTAAAAAATGCAAAGGACAAAACACACGACCCCATTTTATATACGCTGAATAAAACTTATTCCTATGTAATTTATGGCGGTAAACCGACTATTATTCAGGAACACATAGGCGAAGATGGACGATTAGAAATGAGTAAGTGTACCGTTACGGCGTTTACTAAATTAATGAACAACAAAAAAGTTAAGTTCATGGGCAAAGACGGCAAAACAAAAGAAATCCCAATGGGTAATTGGTGGATGGCCCAAGAGGGTAGACGCACGTATAGAAAAATAACTTTCAAGCCGAATAAAGAAACGCCGGGGTGCTATAACTTATGGCAAGGATTTAAATATATTCCAGCAGAGGGCAATTGGAGCATATTTAAAGAGCACATTAGAAACAACATTTGTCAAAACGATGAAAAACTTTTTGACTATGTAATTAAATGGATGGCGCGAACAGTTCAACACCCGGATAGACTGGGTGAAGTTGCTATTGTATTAAATGGCGAGCGTGGGGTTGGTAAAACAAAATTCGCAGAGCTATTCGGCGCGCTGTTTGGCCCGCATTATTATGCCTTTGATAAAGACGAGCAGGTTACGGGACGCTTTAATGGGCACTTAAAAGATTGTGTTATATGTCTTGCAGACGAGGCATTTTACGCAGGCAATAAGAAAAATGAATCCACACTAAAAACTCTTATTACAGATAAACATAGGGCCATTGAACAAAAGGGCATAGATGTTACTACTTATGAGAACTTCGTACATCTAATTATAGTGTCTAATGAAGAATGGTATATCCCGGTAGGTAATTTTGAGCGACGTTTTTTGGCCCTTGTCGTGAGTCCCGAACACATGCAGGATATTCCCTATTTTATTTCTATGGACGAGCAAATGGACAATGGCGGCTTTGAAGCTATGCTATATGATTTACTTAAAACAGATCTAGCGGGATTTGAACATGAGCTTAGAAACCCGCCTATAACAACAGCTTTGAGAGAACAACATATTCATAGTATGCCCTCTAATGAAAAATGGTGGTTAGAAAAACTTATGTGTGGACAAATTTGTCCTACTCACCTGGCTTGGGATCATCCAATATCACAAGAAGAAATGTTAGCTGATTATAATAAATTTGCGGCTAACATAGGTATGAGATACAAAACCACATTAAGTGACATGATGAGGTTCTTTAAAAAAATACTCCCAACCAAAAAAGAACCTGCAATGATTTCTGAAATTATAGAAGACAGATCTAAAGTAAGTAGTTTTTATACGGGAGAAATAACTAAAATAAAAATTACAAAAAGATGTTTTCCAAGTTTAGTGGCCTGTAGAGAAGAGTTTGACAGAATCTATAATCAAAAAATAGATTGGCCGAACATGGTAGACGCGCTCAATACGCTTGAAGAAACCCACCAATTTTAATGTGGTTTTACATTAGCCCTTAAACCAAGACCGAGACCGAAATCGAGATCGGGGCCAAGCCCGAGACCGAGACTGACCCTGAGACTCGGAGTTACGCATAGGCCCATACCGAGACCAAGACCAAGACCCAGACCAAGACCGAGACCGAGACCCAGACCGAGACCGAGACCAAGACCCATACCGCGCACGAGACCGAGACCGAGACCGAGACCCAGACCCAGACCAAGACCAAGACCGAGATCCTACCGCCTGATTTAATCTACCTAGAAGTGCCGTAGTCATTTTATTTTTAAGCTGTGTTTTACCGAGACCGAGATCTAGACCAAGGCCCAGAGTAAGACAAAGATACAAATTGCTTGCGTCCGTTTTCACGCCTAGAAAAAGATCGACGTTGAGACCCAATGTGTAATGTATTAATCAACATGATGATCGAGACCCAAACTTAGATAGAGACAGGGATCCAGACCAAGATCGAAATCCTCCAGATTGAGACCCAGACCAGTATCGGCCCACAAATGAAGGCCCTTTAGACCTAGACCCAGATAAAGATTGATACCTATAGTGAGACCGAGACGAAGATCCAGAGCACGATCCAAATGCTTGACTTAATCTGCCTCGCAATGCCACTGTCATTTTATTTTTAAACTATGCTTTCTAGGTTTTGTTTTATGAAGCGCCCGTTCAATGCTCCATCCACGATCAAGTCTTGATCGTAATGTTCTAAGT
>SDBV01000468.1_pt1 | contig 57877 bp, 53 predicted proteins | sample 2277081 | NCBI WGS metagenome assembly SDBV01 (sample SAMN10402039, study PRJNA504765) | marine sediment metagenome | isolation source: marine sediment core GS10_PC15, 223 cmbsf | place: Arctic Ocean: Southern Knipovich Ridge | collected 2010
ATAATTATTTTTGTAGTAGGACTTCTTTTCTCAGTATTAGTTTTTGCTGTAATTGAAGCAGTCTATCCTAAACCAGAATATGAAGACTTTTGTAGAGAAAAATTTAATCCAAGAGCAGCTCCAATAATAAAGGAGACAAAAGACTGTGAGGACCTCGATGTCACTCAATCTACAATCGATGCTTGCGAAGAGAAAAACGGCTTTATAGAGTATAATTATGATTCAAAAGGATGCGCAATAAGTTATGAATGTAGTACCTGTAATTATGAACTCGAGCAAGCAAGAGATAAACATAATAAGGTCACATTCTACGTATCTGCTTTCTTAGCATTAATTGCTATATTTATAGGCATGTTTCTTCCTGCAAAAGGAAACACATTAAATGAATGGATTGGTACTGGATTTATGTTAGGGGGAACCTTTGCCCTATTCTTTGGTACTATGGTCTCATTCAGGTCGCTTGATAGATTTATAAGGCCAGTAGTGATTCTCCTTGAACTGATCTTAGTAATATTCATTGCCTACAAAAAGATAGGAAACCTGAAAAAAGACAAGAAAAAGAAGAAGTAATTTATAGTCCTAACAATTCTAAATCAACATGAAATACATATTCCTATTATCAAAAGAAGACTTAAGGCTAGCAAAAGAAGAAGCTCTGTCTTTATTTGATAAAAAAGGCAAATTAATCAACAACCTATTATTCTTAGAAACAGACAACATAGAAAAAGCAGACAGGCTAGCTTACACAAGAAAGGTTTACCAATTTCTGTTTGAAACAAACAAAAAGAACCTGATTAAAGATATAAAAGAATTCAACTGGCAATCAATCTACAAAAAGAACTTCTGTATAAGAATCCGCAAACTAAGCCCCTTAAAGAACGGGCGGGCGGCATTAAATTTGCGAAGCAAATTTATGGCTTCCCAAGGTGGGACCACTCTAAAAGAAAAAGACCTAGCCTCCCACATCTGGAAAACCCTAAAGAATCCAAAAGTAAACCTAAAAAATCCAAAAACATCAATAGAGTTCTTCATAACAAAAGACAAGATTTACACAGTAAAACTAATCAAAGAACTAAAACAAAGCTTCGAATCAAGAAAAGCACACAAAAAACCAGAACTACACCCAACAGCATTAAACCCCAAGCTAGCAAGAGCCTTAATCAACCTTGCAGCAGCAGAAAAAGAGATAATGGACCCATTCTGCGGAGCAGGCGGCATTTTAATAGAAGCTGCCTTAATCAACATAAAACCAATTGGCTATGATTTATACAAAGTAATGCTAAAGAAAGCAAAAACCAACCTAGATTACTGCAAAATCAAAAACTACAAACTAATCAACCAGGACGCATTAAAAATAAAGAAAAAATACAATTACATAATAACAGACGTCCCATATGGCCTAAACAGCGCAATATGGGTAAAAAAAGGAAAAGAGAACAAAAAGATACCCTTAAAACAAAACAACAGAAAACAAAGTCTGAAAAATCTAGAGGATTTCTATCTAAAATTCTTAAAAAACCTAAAAAAAATCCTAAAAAAGAAAGCAGTTGTCATATTCCCGAATTATGTAAACTACAAAAAACTAATCAAGAAAGCAAACCTAAAGATAGAAAAAGAATTCTCACAGTTTATTCATAGAAGCCTAACAAGAAAAATTGTGGTTTTGAGTTAGAAAAGTTTTATATACATCCCTAAATTAGCATAATCTATGAGATTAATAGTTTTAAATGACAATGTAGCAGGTAAAAAATGCTCTGCAGAACATGGGCTTTCTTTCTTAATAGAGGATGATAAAAAGATATTATTTGATGTTGGTCCGTCAGATATACTTTTAAAAAATGCTAAAATTTTAGAGGTTAATCTCGATGACATAAATTGTATTGTATTAAGTCATGGACATTGGGACCATGGAAATGGATTAAAATTTATCAAAAATAAGAAACTTATTTGTCATCCTGGATGTTTTATTAAAAGATATGAAAAAAAAGATAATTCATATATTGGATTGCCCTTAACTTTAGAAGAAGTAAAGAAAGATTTCGATTTAATATTATCAAAAGAACCCTATAAAATTTCTGAGAATATCACTTTTCTAGGTGAAATTCCAAGAAAAAATGATTTTGAAGCAAAAACGACTGAATTCTATAAAGAAGGAAAAGAAGATGATTTTGTCGTCGATGATTCTGCATTAGCAATTAAATCAAAAAATGGTTTGATAGTTGTTACAGGTTGTTCTCATACTGGCATTTGCAATATTATTGAATACGCTAAAGAAGTCACTGGATTAAATAAAGTATATACTGTTATCGGAGGATTCCATCTAAAAGATATCGATGATGTAACACTTAAAACTATTGATTATTTCAAAAAAGAAGATATTAAAAAAATCTGTCCATCTCATTGTGTTAGCGAACAGGTTATTAAAAAGTTCTCTGAAGAATTTAATTCAATTAGAATTCATTCTGGAGATATTATAGACCTCTGATTAATGCCTTTTCCTCAATCTCTTCTCTTCATTCAATATGGTCAATGTAGTCTTAATAATAGTATCTGGAGTCAAACTTATACTATCAATACCACAATCAACTAAGAAAGCAGCAAATTCAGGATAATCCGACGGAGCTTGCCCACATATTCCAATCTTCCTCCTATTTGCCTTAGCTTTATGAATCACAGAAGCAACCAAAGTCTTTACAGCCATATTCCTCTCATCATAAATATGGCTAACTAATGAAGAATCCCTATCAAGACCCAAGGTAAGCTGAGTTAAATCATTAGTTCCAATCGAAAAACCATCAAATATCTTAGAAAACTCATCCGCCAGTATTACATTCGAAGGAATCTCGCACATTACATAAACCTGTAGTCTATTCCTGCCTCTTTTCAAACCATTTTTCTCCATCTCTTTAAGAACCATCTTGCCTTCTTCAACTGTCCTACAGAAAGGAATCATCAGCTTAACATTAACTAACCCCATCTCTTCCATTACCTTTTTCATTGCCTTGCACTCAAGAGCAAACGCATCCTTATAAGCTGAAGAATAATACCTGGATGCTCCTCTCCAACCAATCATGGGGTTATGCTCTATAGGCTCGAACATCTTTCCACCAATCAAATTAGCATATTCATTTGATTTAAAATCGCTCATCCTTACAATAACATCCTTTGGATAGAAAGCAGCACCTATCATCCCTACACCATAAGCTAATTTATCAACAAAAAACTGTTTCTTATCTTTATACCCAACAGTTAATTTTTCTATTTCCTCTTTTACAGCCTTATCTTTAATTTTCCCAAAATGAATCAAAGCATTTGGATGAATCTTAATATATTCATTGATAATAAACTCCTCTCTGGCTAATCCTACTCCATCATTAGGTATAAACGAAAATTCAAAAGCCTGCTCTGGGTTTCCAACATTCATCATCACTTTTGTATGCGGCCTTTTAAGCTTCTTCAGATTATGTCTATTAATCTTAAAAGAGATAAAACCATCATACACAAAACCTTCTTCTCCCTCAGCACAGCTTATAGTAATTTTCTGGTTATTTTTAACAACTTGAGTCACATTATTTGTTCCAACAATGCAGGGTATGCCCAGTTCTCTGGAGACAATAGCAGCATGGCATGTCCTCCCTCCTTTATTCGTAACAATCCCGGAAGCTATCTTCATTATTGGCTCCCAGTCAGGATCTGTCATTTCTGTAACTAAGATTTCACCTTCTTTAAATTTCTTAATATCATGAACATCTTTTATGATATGTGCTCTGCCCTGGCCTATCTTAGAGCCTACGCTTTTACCTGTTGTAAGAAGCTTTCCTCTTTTTTTAATAACATATTCTTCAAGGACATTCACATCCTTCTGGCTCTGTACTGTCTCTGGCCTTGCCTGCACAATAAACAACTCCTTTGTCTTGCCATCTTTCGCCCATTCCATATCCATTGGCTTGTTGTAATGTTCCTCAATAATGCATGCCCATTTCGCAAGCTTTAATATCTCTTTCTCGTCTAAAACAAACTTATTTCTGTCTTCCAAAGAAACATTAACATTCTTTGTAGTATTTTTAGAACCACCTGTAGAGTAAATCATCCTAAGATTCTTACTCCCAATAGTCTTGCTGATTATTGAATTACAGCCTTTCTTCAAAGTAGGCTTAAAAACATAAAACTCATCTGGATTTACTGCTCCCTGCACAATATTCTCCCCGAGGCCATAGATTGCATTAATCAAGACAACATTCTTAAAGCCAGTTTCTGTATCAATAGAAAACATAACACCGCTTGAAGCTAAATCACTTCGAACCATTTTCTGAACACCAATACTTAAAGCAACCTTAAAATGATCAAATCCCTTATCAATCCTGTAATGTATTGCCCTATTAGTAAACAAAGAAGCAAAACATTTCTTGCAGGCATCCATTAAAGCGTGCTCCCCTCTAATGTTCAAATAAGTTTCCTGCTGGCCTGCAAAAGAAGCATCTGGCAAATCCTCAGCAGTAGCAGAACTTCTGACAGCAACATCAGTATGCTTGCCATATTTAGAACATAATTTCCTATAAGCATCAATTATAGCCAACCTCAAAGGCGGAGGCAATTCTGCCCCTAAAATCAACTGCCTGGCCTCATGGCCAACCTTAGCTAAACTTTCAACACTTCTAACCTTAACCTTGCTTAATATATTCCTTAACTCTTTCTTAATTTTCTCCTCTTCTAAGAAATACCTATAAGCATAAGCAGTAACAGCAAAACCATTTGGAACCTTAACTCCTCTTTTCGTTAAAGCCTTATACATCTCTCCAAGAGAAGCATTTTTGCCACCAACTAAAGGAACATCACCTATACCTACTTCATTAAACCAAAGAACAAATTTGTTAGCCTTATCCACAATAACACCTCTTTTTTAGTTTTCTATTGCTTCAAATCATATATAAATCTTTCGAATGGTATAGAATTAAAACATATTTTCAAAAACTCTTTTCAGAGAAAATCGTTTCCTAACTAACAGATTCTTTAACCTCTTCTCCATCAACTTACTATTCTCAAACTCTTTCTCATCTTGCTTAAACTTAGAAGTATGATGATAACTACGATTACCTTTCTTAATAAACTTATGTTTCTTATGCAGCATCTCATGGTACATCACATAATCAAGCAATTCAGTATCAACTCCATCTAAAACCTTACTCACCATTATTGTATCAGTACCATACTCATAAGACCCTAACTTTGATAAAGTATGATTCCCCCAAACCAAATTTGTCTTCTCCAACAAACCATAGAAATGCTTAGAATTTACCCTGTCAAAACTTTCCTCTAAGAAAGGATCAATATCTGTCTTTGGAGCAGCAATATGTATCTTCTTCATAAAGATATTATAAAGCTCTATACTCTGCGTATTTGTCCTTAATGGTTTTAACCTCTTCCTAAAAATCTTCAATAACAACTCCTGCACCAACCCAGCCTGTATATCCTTAGAGACAGTTTTCCATTTCTTAGAAAGATTTAACTGAACATCACTCCCCTGTAACCTGATATTCCCCCTATAAGGCTTAAACTTACCAGAATACTTCAAAGAATAATTATAAGGAAATTCATCATACAATCCATCAATAGCTTGTTTTAACATAGAAAAAGGAATTATAATATAGTTAATAAGTTTTACTGAACCTCATACCTAAGAATACCAGCAACCTTACCAATTTCTCTTAGCTGAACCCCCTCTCTTGTTTCAGTAGAAATAATATCAACCTTTGTTCCCATCGCTTCAGCTTCCTGCTCATACTTCTCTATTTTCTCATCATCTAACTCTTCTGATAACAACAAAGTATCAACAACACCATTTTTCAAATTAGCCATAACTTCTTTCTCACCATAACTTACCTTGCCTGGAGTTCTGGCCAATAAATCAAAAAACTTCGCCATTATCTTCTTCTCTGTCATAATAGCTTCCTTAGCCAGTACATCCTCAGATTTATCCACCAGTTCCTGTAATCCAAATTCTCCTGTATAGCTCAAATCCTTAATAGCAATTATCTTTTTCCTAAGCTCATTAGTAATAAAACCACCTTCAACAAAATCATACTTTGTAGGGCCAGGCCCACCAACTATAATCCCTTTCAGATTCTTATTAGTTAAAAACTGCTCTTTAACATACTCTGCAACCTTTTTGTAATGTGCTTTTGCAGCAAGCTCAGTATTCTTTGCATACCTTTTAGCTGATTGCCCCCCAGCTTTAATCTTTCCAGGAACCTCAGAATGTGTCTTCTTAAGAGGAATTATTGCCTTTCCTTTCAAATAAGCAATATCAGCATCCCTTCTGTCCATAACAATCAATCCATAGACTTCTCTTGTCTCCATCATATTTTCCAATAAATCAGTAACAAAGGTTTTATCGCACCTATAGATTCTTGTTTTCAAAGGAATAGGGGGCTCAATACTCCATACCTTAAAATTCTGCTTGCCTTGCTGCGCAGCAATATTACCAGAAAAAGCAGCTAACCCATTCTCAGGAGTTTTCTTAAACAGCCTAAGATGCTGAATCATCTTCTCCAAAGCATCAATCACATTCTTCCTGGTTGTAGCATCCTTTATATTGGTAGCGGTGCCGCTTTCCTGTGATAAATGCTGGATTATCTTAATTATATCATAACCCTTAGGAATATAGACAGAAACAAAGTTTGTATGCCTACCCTTATGACTACTTAAATCTTTAATAAACTTCTTCAATTTATGTTTCTGTTGCGCTGTTAGTGCCATATTGCTATAGAGGAATAAGCCTATTTATAAAATTTTGCTTCGTGGGTAAAATTCCGTTAAGTTTATAAAGCGCTTAATTTTTCTAAACCTAATAAAGGGGCTATGGGGTAGCTTGGATCATCCTTTCTGGTTTGGGACCAGACGACCCCGGTTCAAAATCCCATAATATTCATTTATTGGGGCTGAAAGTCCGGGTAGCCCCATTTATTTAAGACAAAAAAGAATATTCAATATCCAACTAATAAAGGTACAAAAATGGCAGAAATCGAAAAATATGGCTCAGTTAAAAGGTTTGGAGCTAGATACGGAAGAAGACTAAAAGAGAGATTTGGAAAGATAGAGCTTGAGCAAAGAAAAAAGCAAAAATGCCCTTACTGCTCTGCCCTCAAAGTTAAAAGAATAGCTGTAGGCATATGGGAATGTCGTGGATGCGGTGTTAAATTCGCTGGCAAAGCTTATTCTGTAGGTAAAAAAATAACAAGTGAGAAAAAAGAAGATATTCCTCAAGAATCTAATGATAAAAAACAGGAAATACAAGAATCTCAGAAATCGGAGATTTCTGAGGGGTTAGAGACGAAGTCTCAAAGCAAAACTCCTGTTGTTGAAGAATCAGAAAAGATAATAAAAGAGGTAGCTTAAAATGGTAGAATATAGATGTTTTAATTGCAATAAAAAAGTAGGTCAGGATTACCTAAGAAAAAAGATAAGGTGCCCGTACTGCGGCAGTAAAATGCTGTTCAAACCAAGAAGTGTTACAACAAAAGTAAAAGCGAGATAAAATGGCTGAACTATCAAAAGAAACAGAACAGGAAATAGCTCAATTACAGCTATACGAACAAAGCTTACAGAGCATTCTAATGCAAAAACAGCAGTTCCAATCCCAATCACTTGAGATAGACTCTGCTTTAAAAGAACTCGAAGCAACAAAAGAAGCCTATAAAATAGTAGGAAACATAATGGTTGCTTCAAAAAAAGAAGACCTAAAGAAAGATTTAGAATCTAAAAAAGAAACCAGTAATTTAAGAATAAAAACCCTTGAAAAGCAGGAAAACCAAATAAGGGAAAAAGCAAAAAAACTACAGGAAGAAGTTTCAAAGAAAATTAAAGGATAGATAAGATGAGTTCTGAAGAATTAACAGCTGAAACAATTGAACAACTACAGGAATTAGAAGAAGACACAAATATACCTAAAAATATCAAAACCAAGATTAAAAGTATCACCAATATACTAAAAGAAGACACAGAACTTTCAATCAAAGTCAACAAGGCTTTAAGCGAATTAGATGAGATATCTTCTGACCCAAATCTGGAATCATACACAAGAACGCAGATATGGAATATTGTCTCAATCCTAGAAAAAATCAATCACTGATTAAATCCTTTTCTTGCTCTATATATTCTTCCCTTGTTATTTTTCCGGTTATATACTCAAGCTGCAATTCCTTAAGGGAATTATCAATATCTTTAATGCTGATTATTACCGCACTATCAAAAACACCTACCCCAATTTCCTTAGGTTCTTCTGCTATACCCTCAACATACGATTTCCCCCAATTCATAGTGATTGTTCCTATAACCAGTGCAAATACTACCAACAAGACTGTAGCTACTAATGGTGACAGAGCCTTTTTTTGCATATTCATTTTTGAGTATGTTCCCTCTGTAATAAAAGAACATAAATAAATAGAGTTATGATTACAGTCTCAAGCAAAGGGAAAACAATTTTAGGTACACTGATTATATTAGCCATATCAAACACAGTTATAATCTCCTCTCCAAGATAAACCAATACTGCAGCAAATAAAAACTTCCATGGTTTTATATATGTCTTTTTATTTTGTGTCTTGAACAACTTTAAGAACAAGAATATTGCTATAACTACAAGCACCAAATTATAGTAAGGAGCCACCCTTCCTAAACAATAAGCTAATGTTTGTACCATCTTAACCTTCCTTATGAATATTTATTTGCTTAAGTAAAGCTACTATCAATAAAACCAAGATAACTGTAGGAATAATATGAGTTAGATATTGGCTCTCAAATACCTTAAAGGCCCTTAAGGCCCCTAAAATCATCTGAACAGCAAAGAAGATAAGGGCAAGTATCAGTATTACCCATGCATTTAATTCCTTCCTTTTCCTGGATACCTTAATCAGGCTTATACTCATTATACCTGCAATTAAGGCTAATACTAAATTTGCAACTTTTAATATTCCATCTAGATACTGCACATTGGCACCTCTTTCAATATCAATCTCAAGTTTACTAGTATAAAAACTTTGCGCTTGGCGCAAAGGTTTAGAAAATCCCAGAGGGATTCTCAAAATCCTCAAGCTTTGCTTGATGGTATTGGGTACAATACTTTGATTTTGATAAACGAAGTTTTTGTAAAACTTTATGTTTTACATCAAATCTTAAGCTCTGCTTAAGAATCTAAAATCCTTGATTTTAGTATGGATTAAAGAAACTTATTTCTTAAAACTTTACTAAAATGAGATATCTTTATAAATAACTAGCACACTATAGGTAAACATTATGGCAGGAAAGAAAGCAGCAGTTAAAGCAGGAAAGAAAAAAGAAAAGCAGGTTACTGAGAGAAAAAAACTCAGCTCCTCTGAAAGAATAAAAGAGTTAGAGGCAGAGATAAGCAAGACAAAGTACAACAAGCGTACACAACATGCTATTGGCCTGATGAAAGCTAAGCTTGCTATGCTTAGAGACAGAGCAGCTGGTAGAGCTTCAGTTGGTAAAGGAAAAGGAGATGATAGATTTTCTGTAAGAAAAACAGGGGATGGAACTGCTGTCCTTTTAGGATTTCCTTCTGTTGGAAAGTCTACTTTACTGAATAAAATAACAAGAGCAAAATCAGAAATAGCTGCTTATTCATTTACAACATTAAATGCAGTTCCTGGCTTGATGGAATACAAATTTGCGAAAATACAAATAATAGATGTCCCTGGAGTTGTCAAAGGAGCTGCTTCTGGAAAAGGCCGTGGAAAAGAAGTCTTAGGAATGTTAAGAACTGCTGACTTGATACTTATATTAGTTGATGCCTTATACCCTGAACATCACAAAGCATTGCTAAAAGAAATTTATGAAACAGATATACGTATAAACGAAAGAAAACCAGATGTAAAGATCACAAAAAAAGACAGGGGAGGGATAACAATAAGTGAAATGATCATACTCACAAAGATTGACCGTAAAACAATTGCAGACATTGCAAGAGAGATGAGATTAAACAATGTAGATATACTCCTAAGGGAAGATATAGACGCTAACCACCTTATTGATGCTATTTCAGGTGATAAGATATACACAAAATCACTAACAATACTAACAAAAGCAGATTTGGTCAATGAAAAAGAGCTTAAAAAGCTAAAAGACAGGATAAAACCAGATGTAGTTGTTTCTGCTGAAAAAGGATTAGGAATTGAAGAGTTAAAAGAAGCAATCTATCAAAAGATGGACCTCATAAGGATTTTTTTAAAACAAGTGAACAAAAAACCAGACATGGAAGAGCCATTAATAATGTTCAAAGGAAGCACGATAAAAGACGTTTGTGAAAAACTGCACAGGGATTTTGTTGATAATTTCAGATATGCTAGACTATGGGGCAAATCAGCAAAGTTTGACGGTCAGCTCTTCAAAAAGATGAATAAAGAACTTTCAGACAAAGATATCCTTGAACTTCATATAAGATAAGGGAATAATAGTTACATTTTTAAATTACAACATATTTTCAATCAATATGGCAAAGAAAAAACAAGCACAATCAACAACAAGCAAAGAAGAGCAGATTGGCTTTCACAAAGGCTCTTTATCAACATTAGCTAAGGAAAGAGAAGAGATGTTAAGAATACTGCAAATAGTAGAGCAACGAATGCAGATGCACATCAAGGGCCTAAAAGACTTAGGTGTTGATTTAGAAGCTGCTGCAAAACAAGCTCAGAAAACACAAAAAAAGGAAAAGACACCAGCTAAGCCAATTGAAGATATGCTTAGGTAAGCGCAAAGCTTTTTAAAGCAATCATTCTTTCTTATTTTTATGGCACATGACGTAGTTAGCCTGGGCAATCCATTAATGGATATACTAATAGACGTAGAAGAAGGATTTCTAAAAGAGCTTAACCTTGTAAAAGGTAATATGCACCTATTAGACAAAGAAGAGATAAAGAAAATAGAGGAAAAACTAGACCAAAACAAAATAAAACTGGCTCCAGGCGGCTCTGAAGCAAACACTCTTGCAGCCTTGTCTATGCTAGGCCATAAGGTTGTATACTTTGGAAAAGTAGGCCAGGACGAGCATGGAAAACATTATCATGAAAAACTTCTTGAACATGGTGTAATATCAAAGGTTATCAAAGTTGATGGTATGACAGGAAGAGCCATCACATTCATAACGCCAGACTCAGAAAGAACATTTGCAACTCATTTAGGCGTTTCAGTTTTATTAGAAGACAGCGAAATAAATGAAGCAGATATAATGGAAGCTAAATTTCTGCATCTTACAGGCTATGTTCTCAGCGGAGAAAAAACAAGAAAAGCTGCAATGCTCGCATTAGATATTGCAAAAAACAACAATGTAAAAATCTGCCTTGACCTTGCAGACCCGAATATTGTTAAGGCAAATAAAGAAACTCTCCAGCTTGTAGCTAAGGAATATGCAGATATAATAATCGCAAATGATAGTGAAGCAAAAGCATTCACAAACCAGGAACCAGAACAGGCGATAAACACCTTATCAGAAATAGCAGACATTGCAATTATAAAACTAGGAGCAAAAGGCTCTCTTATAAAAAGTAAAGACAACCTAATAAAAATACCTGGCTTTAAAGCAAAAGCCGTAGACACAACAGGAGCAGGAGACACCTATACTGCTGGATTCCTATATGGATTATTGAATAACCTTGATTTAGAAGCGTCAGGAAAAATAGCTTCATTCATAGCATCAAAGGTTGTTGAGGTAAAAGGTGCAAGATTAGATAAAATGCCTATTGAAGAAATAAATAAGTTGATTCAAAATGTCAATTAGGGAAAATATTGAAAAAATAAAAAAGGAATTACCATCAAGTATTAAGTTAATTGCAGCCACAAAAACTCATTCTGTCGACGAGATAAAGCAAGCTATCAAAGCAGGAATAGAAATTATTGGAGAAAACTATGTTCAGGAAGCAGAGAAAAAATTCAAAGAACTAAAAAAGGAAATTCAAATTCACTGTATAGGACATTTACAAAAAAACAAAGTGAAAAAAGCAGCTGAGCTCTTTGATATGATTCAGACAGTTGATTCTGTAAAGATAGCAAAGGAAATAGACAAAAGATGTAAAAGCCTAAACAAAACAATGCCCATTCTTATTGAAATTAACAGTGGAAAAGAAGCAAATAAAGATGGAGCAATGCCAGAAAACACTGAAAAACTCATAAAAGATATCTCGACATTATCAAACATAAAAATCAAAGGCCTAATGACAATGGCACCTTATTTCCAAGACGCAGAAAAAGACAGGCCTTATTTCAAGCTGACAAAAAAATTATTCGACAAAATCAAAGCACTAAACATAAAAAATGTAGATATGGGAATTTTATCGATGGGCATGTCTCATTCTTACAAAATAGCTATCGAAGAAGGCGCAAATATGATAAGAATAGGAACTAAAATATTTGGAGAGAGATCATAATGGAAATATTTACTATAATAGGTCTAATAGCGGGAGCATTCACAACAATAGCTTTCCTCCCCCAGGTTATAAAAACCTTAAAGCTAAAAGAAACAAAAGATCTATCCCTGTGGATGTACATTATATTATGCACTGGAGTCTTTCTATGGTTGGTTTATGGATTGTTAATAAAAGATTTACCAATAATAGCTGCAAATAGTGTCAGTTTAGTTCTAGCAATCATTATACTATCTTCTAAACTAAAATATGGTTAATAAAAAAAAGAACCGGGATATTTAAGAAATTCTTTTAAAACATTGGGGGTGTTTTAAAAAATATCCCAGCCCCACAAAGTGAACGTTAAACCTCTTCTTTTATATCAGCTGTGACGACCATTGTAAGCGTTGTCTGGACTGCCTGTTCTTTTCTGAACTTAATCACAAAATCATTAAACTCCTCAACATCCTTAAACTTTAATTTCAACAACAAATCATATTCCCCAGTTACACCAAAAAATTCCCTTACATGCTTATTATTAACAATCTTATCAAGTACTGCTGAAGGTTTTGTTTTTATCAGCATAAAAACAATAAAGCCCTCCCCCACAGCTTTATTATCCAATTTTAAAGTAAACTTTTGAATAACCCCCTTTTCCTTTAACCGAAGCATCCTTTGATGAACAGTACTCGGCCTTAATTTAGTTGCTTTGGCAACATCCCTTATCGAAAGCCTTGAATTTTCTTTTAAAACATCAATAATGGAAAAATCCTTCTTATCAATATCCATTAAAAGCTTAGCTGTCCAACTTATATATAAACTTTTCGTTATTTGTCCAGAAAATAGGTAAAAAGCTGGACAAATTCAACAAATAAATAAGAAAAATATATAAATAATCCCAGGCTAATATTCAACGGTGATAATATGGATAAAGGAGATAATTATGAAGTTAAAGACCTTAAACTAGCAGATTTTGGAAGAAAAGAAATAGACATGGCTGAAAAAGAAATGCCTGGACTAATGGCTGTAAGAAAAAAATACAAAAATGAAAAGCCATTGAAAGGAGCAAGAATAACAGGAAGCCTCCATATGACAATTCAAACAGCAGTATTGATTGAAACATTAGTTGAATTAGGGGCAAAAGTTAGATGGGCTTCTTGCAACATCTACTCTACCCAGGATCATGCTGCAGCTGCAATCGCAAAAGCAGGCATTCCGGTATTTGCATGGAAAGGAGAAACACTAAAAGATTACTGGAATTATACAGAAAAAGCCCTCAACTTTGGAGATGGAAAAGGCCCGACACTGATTGTTGACGACGGCGGAGACGCTACTTTGATGATTCATAAAGGAGTTGAAATAGAAAAAGATTCTTCTATTCTAGAAAAAGATTACAGCAATGAAGGAGAAGATTATAGAGAACTGATGGCCATCTTAAAAAACATATACGCTAAGGATAAAGAAAGATGGACAAAAGTAGCTAAAGATGTAAAAGGTATTTCAGAAGAAACCACAACTGGCGTGCATAGGCTTTACCAGATGCTGGAAGAAAAGAAACTTTTGTTTCCGGCAATGAACGTAAACGATTCTGTTACAAAATCAAAATTTGATAATCTATATGGGTGCAGGGAGAGCCTTGCTGACGGCATAAAAAGAGGAACAGATATAATGATAGCAGGAAAAACTGTTATAGTCTGTGGCTATGGCGACGTAGGTAAAGGCTGCGTTCAATCTATGGCTGGCTTTGGAGCCAGAGTTATTGTCACAGAGATTGATCCTATCTGCGCTTTGCAGGCAGCAATGGAAGGCTATGAAGTAAAGCCTATTGAAGACTGCCTTAAAGAAGGAGATATATTTGTAACTGCTACTGGAAACTGCGATATAATCACAATTGAATATATGGAAAAAATGAAAGACCAGGCAATCGTATGTAATATTGGCCATTTTGACAATGAAATCCAGGTTGATAAATTAGAAAAATATCCTGGAATTAAAGAGATAAACATCAAGCCGCAGGTAGACAAATTTGTATTTCCAGATGGACATTCGATAATCTTGCTTTCAAAAGGAAGGTTAGTAAATCTTGGCAATGCAACTGGACATCCAAGCTTTATAATGAGCAACTCATTTACTAACCAGGTATTAGCCCAGATAGAGCTTTGGACAAAAAAGCATGAACTAGGAGTCTATATGCTGCCAAAAAAACTTGACGAAGAGGTCGCAAGATTACATCTGGATAAGCTTGGTGTAAAATTAACCAAACTTACAAAGAAACAGGCAGACTACATAGGCATAAAAGCAGAAGGCCCGTACAAACCTGAATTTTACAGATACTAATGTAGACTAGAGATACATTTTTATATTCCTTTTCTTTCCCTTTTCATATGAGAAAACCAATAGTAGCAGGAACGTTCTATCCTTCTGATTTTGACGAATTAAGCAACCAGATTAACGACTCTTTTCATTCAAAATTCGGTCCTGGAGCATTACCAGTTAAAAAAAGAACCAAGGAAATTCTTGGAATAATTGCCCCTCATGCAGGCTATCAATTCTCAGGCCCAGGAGCAGCATGGGCATACAAAGAAATAGCAGAATCAAAGTTAGCAGATATCTATATCATTCTAGGCCTATCTCATTCTGGCTCCCCTTCCTGCGTTTCTCTAGAAGACTGGGAAACCCCTTTTGGCATAGTAAAGGTAGACCAAGACTTCCAAAAGGTTTTAATAGCAAATTCCGGCCTTAAACAAAACGAAGAAGCCCATGCACAAGAACACTCAATTGAAGTCCAGCTTCCATTCCTACAATTCGCTAATAAAGACTACCTAAAACAACTAAGAATCTGCCCTATTATCATCTCAGAAGACAAAAACTACCAGCAAATAGCAGAAGCAATCACCAAAACAATAGAACAAACAGGAAAAAAAGCAGTAATAATAGCCTCTTCTGACTTCACTCATTATGGCATAAACTATGGCTTTTTCCCATTCAAGGACAATATCAAAGAAAAGATGTATGAACTTGACAAAGGCGCTATAGAACATATCAAAAACCTAGATGCAGAAGAATTCCTAAAATATATAGCCGAAACAGGAGCCACAATATGTGGGAAAATACCTATTGCTACCCTAATAGCCTCCTGCAGGCTTTTAGGCGCCAAAAAGGCCAAATTACTCCAGTACCTTACCTCTGGTGATATTGTCAAAGATTACAGCTCTGCTGTGGGTTATGGGGCTATTTCTATAGAATAACAAAATAAAAAGAAAGAAAATAAAAAATCAATTATTTTGGTGGCACTTCTTGCTTTTTCTTCTTAATTACTACAACAATTATTATTATAATAATTGCTAGTATTATTCCAACTATAGCTCCAATTGGCATTCCACCTGCTTCTTCTTCAACTGCTTCTGCTGGTGGTGCTTCTGCTGCTGGTGGTGCTGGCTTAGGGCAATCTGCTTCACAAGTATCTGAGTTTTCATCTCCTTCGCACAAACTGTCTCCACAAGTAATCGGAGCAACTAATAATGTCTGAGCATCAACCTTGCCTTGCCCAGCTTTATCAAAATACACTAACGTTCCAAAGCTTACATCGCTTGCTCCTAAATCAATCTTATACTCAACTGTTGCTGAAGCACCACTAGGTGTAAACTCCCAGGCAAACCTGCCATCCTTTTCCCTTGTAGTGATATCTTCCTTAGCTTCAGCAGCACCTGTAACACTCCAGTCCTTAACAGTAATTCCTGTAGGCAATTCCTCCTCTAAAGCAATTACTCCGCTTGGGTCTGCTCCTGAAATCTGCAGCTTAACCGCTAATTCACTATTAGGATCGGCCCTTGGTGGTAAATCCCTGCTAACTGATGCTGCAAATACTACACTCAACACCAATAAACTCATTATAACATAAACAATAGTTTTTTTCATTTTACTCTTCCTCCTCATAAAACTCTCTTATTGAATCAATTATATCAAATGCGGTCTTTGTTGAAGTTCCATCAAAGAAATCTCTTATCATATCAATTATATCAAATGCTGTGAGCTTCCCTGCTAATAGGTAACCTATGCCTCCGGTAGTTCTTCCTCTACCAGGTGATGTAATAGTAGGGGTATCTGGTGTTGGTGCAGTATAACTCGCCAAAGCAAATATAGAGAAACTGTCTGTAGTCACTGTCAGTAGCGGACTACTCCATACTACACCTGTAAGTCTAGTCCATGCACCAGCAGTTAGATTAGTTAGGTTAGTGGCTGTATTAAATCCCGCCTTATATACCCTTGTATCAATATTACAATCAATATTTAATGCAGAACAGTTAAATGCTATAGTACTTCCAGTCATACCAGAACTTACATTATTTATCATGGGTTGTATTACCATTGCAGCTAAAAGGGTGGTACGAGATTTGCTTGCTAAAAGTGAAGCTTGAATCCTTGTATAATTTGTACCATTGCTACTATTAGGAGGGACAATTTCAAAAGTAAAGTTAGTCATCGCTGTCAAATTAATAGCATTCAATGTAATTACAGTATCACTCAATGTTGTGTCTATAATCTCTATATTTTGGATAGTTGAACCTACAGCTAGATTACCATTTGCTACCCGTGAAACATCAGACTCCACAAAGGTAATTGTTGAAGTACTTGGTGCTTTATCTATTGTAATTGTCTTGCTTGCATAAAATGTAGGGGTTAATGCTGTAGGTAGTGAACTATCTACATTTGCTCCATAATTAGTGGAATTTACGTTAATAGTTGAGGTATTTCCTGCAAATATGGCTAAGACGCTTGTATTAGTGGTATTTGCACAATAATACAAATTTGCTTTTACATCTGCTGAAATACAGGTAGCATTCAATAGTACTCCCTTGGTGCTTGTTGAATTCGTTGCATTAAACCAAACAGTAGGTATCCCATACCATGAAAACACAGTTGCATTTATAGTTATTGTCTGGTTCACATATGGACTAGATGGCGCTGTAAACGCAGATACATTAATTGCTTCGTTTTCTACTATTAATGTATATGTATTTGCAGGATTATCTCCTCCTTCACCAATTGTATCATTTACATATAAATTCAAAGTCAATATATTATTAGAGATTGATGTTCCAGAGCTAGTAGCATTTATTGTACAATTCCCAATAGCCACTACTGAAGTATCTGTTACTCCTCCTCCTGAAAAGAAAGTACACGTTTCTAAAGTACTATTATCATTATAAGTTGCCCAAACAGTATTTATTCCAGTTTCATCCCCTACAGAAATATTAATCTGGATAACAGTACTTAAGTCCTTAACTATCCTAGTTAGATTTGTAGTTATATTAGCAGAACCAATAACTGGTGCTCCTGCATCATCAATTATAAAAGTTAAAGATACTGCTCCAGTACCATTATTTTTCAGCTCATCGGTATTATCAGCCGCATAAATAGTACCATTTAACTTCAAAGTTGTAGCCTCTAAACCAGATGTATTATACTCATAAGTACATGTATAAGTTGGTTTATTATCTTCACATGTTAAATTAACAGTACCTAAACTAGTATAAGTAGTTGTGTTTATGCCCAATGCGGCTGTAGATATATTCAAACCTGCATGCTCCTCTGTAATTGTTGCTGTCAAAGTTAAAATCTCCCCCTGAGTATAGGTTGGATCAGCATCAAGTTCGGACGTTTCAATAACTGGCTTGGTATTATCTATGTAAAATGTAGTATTTGAGATATTTGTATTTCCCGCATAATCTTTTGCAGTAACAACAATACTAATCTCATGTCCACTAGTTAAGGTCAAACTATTTTGAAAATTACTGAATGTCATTTTGTAGTTACTCTTATCGCCGCTCAAAGCTAGGCTTGGAGTTGTCCCATCAAACTTATATGTATTCTGCGGAGAACCATCTCTATAAATAGCCATAGTTAATGTCGAAGTCGAGTTCTTAATCCCTGTAAACCCATCTGTTATGTTTGCTATGATATTCAAAGTAGATGTATTCACATAATGACCATCTAAAGGACTATTTCTAGCTTCATTCATTACAGGCGCTGTCCGATCTATATAAGCCATATACGTAGAAGTAGAATTAAGTACATTTCCAGCCAAATCTGTACACTCAACAGTCCAATTTAGAGGACCTTCTGCAGCTGCATCATTTATTGTTATAGTAGTTGAAGTACCATTGGTAACTGACCCATTAGTAACATTGAAAGTACCATTAATATACAACGAACAACTTCCTGATATAGACAAATTATCAGTAAAATTAAAGTTCAGGCCAAGCGTTGATTGATTTATGCCATCTGCTGTTTCTAAAAACACAGCTGGACCCGTTGTATCCAACACGAAAATTGTAGAATTATCATCAGGCATACTATTCTCAAGGCGATCTCTTACATTAGATACACTAATATTGAGAATACCATCAAAAACACTTCCAATCTCAGTTGAACTATTAAAAATAAAATATCCCGACCACGTAGACGTTCGAGCAGCACTATTATCTGTAAAAGAGATATTGTATAGGGTATACATACTAAACGTAGTATTATACCCAGCACCCACAGTAGCAGCCCCCATCTCGGACCCATTTGCCAATATTAATCTCACAACCGGAACTCTGCTTACATTCATGAATCTATCAAACGTTATATTAAAAGTAACATTTCCAGCCTTTGTTGGAGAAATATCACTCATATTTACACTAATTATGGAAGGTGGTCCAGAATAAACAGTAAAATTTTGAAGAATTGCTGTTATTGAACCGCTTGAATTATCCATAGCCTTAGCAGTAATATTATATGTACCATTTTTCAATACTCGTGCTGAAAAATTACAGTCAAGTGACTGATTTACTTTATTTCCAGGATTGGTGCAGGTCATATCTGAAAAATTATAGAACTCACCATTAATAGTTACATTTATCGAACTATTAATAATGGTCGTATTAGTCCCTGCTTCTGTTGCAAGGAATGTAATATTAATTAAAGGTGTAGAATCAGTAGTGAATGAATTATTAGTATAATTATTAAATGTTATACGGGGTGGACTAGTAACACTACCCTGAACCATAAACAACACCCCAATCAATATCAGCATCAAAACAGAAACAACTAAAATTTTGTTATTATAGAAACCACCTTCCTTTTTAGATAACACCTTCATTTTACCAACCTCGTTTTTAATTTTTTTATAAGATGATGGATAAAAGAAAAAATACTTTTATCCCCTTTTTTATAATATGAAATCCCACATATAGTTTATAGACTAAACTCTTTTTATTTAATACTTTTAAAACACATATATAAATGTTTCGGTAAACACCCCATAAAGAATAAATAAAAATATTTAGTATTTAAATCTTAGGAACCCCCGATAAGTAATAAAAGAAGTTTTTAAACTAATGAAAAAATTAATAAAGGATGTCATATTGCAAAAAATAATGTTGCCTTCAATACATTTCATTGCCTCATTAATCCTAGCAATCATTTTATTTCCATTTTTTGGTTTTTACAGCTTCATTGTATTGATTAGTGGTTTTTTTATAGACTTTGATCATATCCTGTTTTATTGGTTCAGATTCAAAAGTTTTAATCTTAACAGAGCTTATAATTATTTTAGGGATATAACATTAAAAAGAGATATTAAAGAATATAAAAAGGTATTTAGGATATTTCATTCTGTTGAATTCATTACGCTAATTAGCATCCTAACTTTTTATCATAAAATCTTCTTGATATTATTAATTGGATTGATCATACATATTATCATGGACATAATCCATGATTACCCAAAATTTAAAACTTTAAAGCCATTATCACTAATCTGGTACCTAAAAAATGTTAAAGAACAAAAGAAATAACCAAATCTTAGCGAAAGAACCAAAGCTCTGCAAAAACAATTTCTCAAAAGCATTAGGATTAATGTTCTCTAAACAAAAAACATTAATCTTCATTTTCAATAAAGAAAAGATAATTTCTCTGCATATGTTTTTTGTTTTTTACCCAATTGATGTTTTATTCCTAAACAAAAACAAAAAAGTTGTTCAGCTAAAAGAAAACTTCAAGCCATTCAGGATAATAATTCCGAAAAAACCTGCGAAATATATCATTGAACTTCCAGATAAAACTATTAAAAAAACAAACACGAGATTAGGAGATACCATAAGTTTTTAATGTCATATTATTTAAACCGACAATTTTAAATACGGAATTATAATTCTAAGGCTATAAAGGGGACATAGTACAACCTGGCTAGTATGGCCGCCTCCAGAGCGGCAGATTGGGGTTCAAATCCCTATGTCCCCATCTTTCTTTTAATTTTTTCAATAAACTTTTAGGAATCGAAGATTCCTAAACGGTTTTGAAAAATAAGGCTTTTCAAAAAGTTTATATAATCCTTAATCTAAAAACCAAGCATGCCAAAAAAACACCTATTAGAATCAATCTCAACATTAATAGGCTTTACAATAGGGGCAGGCATCCTAGGAATACCTTTTGTCATAGCCAAAGCAGGCTTCCTGACAGGAATGCTAAACATTCTGTTCTTAGGAATATTGGTCCTAATCCTAAACCTATACCTTGGTGAAGTAACCCTTAGAACAAAAGGAATCCATCAGTTAACAGGCTATGCAAAGATTTACTTAGGAAAAATAGGGGGCCTGCTAATGACAGCCTCTTTCATCATATTCACATATGGAGCATTAGTCGCTTACATAATAAAAACAGGAGAATTCCTTTATGCTTTACTAAGCCCAACATTAGGGGGAACAACCATTATTTACTCCCTAATATTTTTCCTCTTCTCTTTCATAATTATTTACGAAGGAATCAAAATTATAGAAAAAAGTGAAGTTTCAATGGTTCTTTTGATCTTCATCATAATAATCCTGTTAACAATTTTTGCAATTCCAAATATAAACACCAACAATCTAACCACATTCAACATAAATAATTTCTTCATACCATATGGCATTGTCTTTTTCGCGTTCCTCGCTATTCCTGCAATACCTTCAATGAACGAAGAACTTAAAAATAATAAAAAAGACCTTAAAAAAGCAATAATAATAGGCTCCTTAATCCCCATATTCATCTACATATTATTTACCATGATAGTTGTAGGCATTACAGGCATTAACACAACCGACGGTGCAATATTAGGTCTGGCTAATGCTCTTGGAAACAAAGCCCTTGTTTTAGGCTCTATACTGGGCATATTAACAATGGCAACCTCATTTATAGCTGTTGCTTTTGCTTTAACTGAAATGTACCATTTTGATTACAAAATAAAAAGGAAGTTATCTTCTGTTCTTGCCTGCTTTATTCCATTAATAATAGCCCTGATAATAATAAACTCAAATATCAAAAATGCCTTCTTTATAGTTTTGGATATCACAGGTTCAATTGGCGGCTCTCTAACAGGCATATTAATTATTATGATATGGTGGAAAGCAAAAAAATCAGGTAATAGAAAACCAGAATACACAATTCATAAAAAGCACATAATAAGCTTAATAATAATGGTAATGCTTGTATTAGGGCTGATATTCAGGCTCTATGAAATCTTAAAAATTCAACTATTTTAATTTCATTATTAAATCGAATTTTTGAGATACAAGAAAGTCTTACAATAGTAAGACTTTATTGTTTTATAAAGTATAACTATATCAATAGATTTTATACTTTATAAACAACTGGAAAAAAGATTTTCTTTTTTACTGTATCTTCTTGCTCTGAAAATGTAGAATTAATAATAATATAGCCAATATTCCAACTCCCATCAGGATATAAGGGTAATAAACAACCCAAAAAGCCTTAACGTAATCGATTAAATTATAATAAATAAAGGAATAGATAATTCCGCTTAAAACAATCAAGCCAATAATTATAATTACCCAGCTTCTGATTTTTTTCATGAGTTTTTTATTTACTTTTTTCGCCTTTTTAGCCACCGTTATTTTTTTTGCTTCCCTTTTCTTTTCATTTTTTCTTACAAAATTAATCACTACTACCAGTAAAACTAAAATCACAACTCCACCTATAAAGTATGAAGAATAACCCTTAACAAAATCCTTGACCAAAACTAGCTTATCAGTAGGCATTGATTTACCAGAAAATCTGTATATACTATAAGCAGCAATTGCTAGGAAAAGTACTATAACCAAAATAAGATAGATATATTCAAATAACTTAAGCTTTCTTCCTCTAACTACTTTCTTACTAATCTTTTTAACTTCCTTTTTCTCTTCTTTTGGTTTCGTTTGAGCTTTGCTCGAACTATTGGGTACAATATTTTTCTCTTCTTTAACCTTTTTCTTCTTAACTCTTTTCTTAATCCTTTTTCTAACCAAAATTATCAATAACCAAACAATAACCAATAGAACAACCCCTACCCCAATATAATACCTGCCATAATTCACATAAAACTTTATTTTATCAAAAACAGCACCTTTTCTCTTTAGCTTAGCCGTAATGGATTTTGTAAATTCCTGCTCGCCCGACTCTGCCTTTATATCAATATTGTAGCTGCCTTCAACAACATCTTCGCCAGGATAAAGTGCTAAATTAATTGTTTTTTCCTTGTTTTTCTTAAGGCTAAAATCAGTTTGACTTAAGGTATACCACTCAATTCCCTCAATGCTTAAATAATAATCAGCATCTTTTGCTCCCTTATTCTCTATTGTAACTGGAATATTCTTCCCAAAATAGCCTATATCAACATTATCAGCGCTTATAATTGTATTATAACATTTATCTTGAGGTAAAACAATAAGCCTTAATTCATCCTTTAAAGTAACCTCGCTCTTCTCAGAAATAGCACTTACCCCAATAGTAAAGGTATCCTTTTCATCGCAAGAAGGACTTGCTTCTAATTTAAGCTCCTTTTTCTGTCCATCATATAGCCTAATTGTATCATTATCTAAAGTTGAATTGATCCAATCTGGAGCATCCAAAGTGAATACAAAGGTATCTGTATACTCACCATTATTCTGCAATACTACATTATAAATCTCTTTATCACAACCGCATATCTCATCCTCATCCTTATCTATATCAAGTTCAAAAAGATAACATTCCTTGATATTTGTCTTAATTATTACACTCCTCTTAAGAGCCTCTTTTTTTGTTATTATATCTAATATTAAGGTAGTATCCTCCTTTATACCTGCAGGAGGGCTTACAGTTAAAAGCAATACAGCACTTTTCCCACTTTTCAAAACAGCACTCTTCACAGATAAAGAAGCGTATTCCTTATCAACCTCAAACCTAAACGTATCTTCAAACTTATTTTTATTCTTTATAAGAACAGGTATTATTGTATTATCCAAAGAACAAATCTCATAATAATCCGGATGAACTGTAAATTCTATCTCAGAAAGCTCCTCAATATTAACATAAGGCTCTCCTAATTGCACCTTAACCTGGCCTAAAACACCAGGCAATATCAACAATAATACAATAGTAATTATAAAGTTAGTCTTCATGAATATCTCCCCTAGGAAGGTTCTTAAAAAACAACAATAAAAAAGAAAAAGTTAAAAAATAAAAAGCTTTGCTTAATAATAGGTTTTCTCTTCGCCTTCTTCTTCTTCGTCACTGCCTTTCAGCTTGTTAAAACCAATTATTAATCCTAAGATTACCAGCAAAACAACTAAGATTACTAAGCCAACCTCTAAAACCTTTCTAATCTTTCCAAGGCCTGATCTTGCTGCTGCTCCGCCTGCAATGTTTGCTCTCAAAGGTACCTGTTTTAAAACAGATTCTCCACTCTTTATAGTTACTGAGAATACCTGTAAGCCCTCTGCTCCAGCATTTGCTTTAACTGAAACATAAGCTGCTTTTGACTCTCCAGCACCTACAACTAAAACATTTGAAGGAGTTACGCCGAATTCAGCCCAATCTGCTGAATCTACACTTATTGAGTATACCTTTGATTCTACTCCCTGGTTAGCTACTGTAACCGGATAGATTGCAGAACCGCCTTTTGCTAGATCCTGTGTCTCAGGACCGATTGTTATGATTGTCCTTCCTGTTATTGATGGTACGCCTGCTGTTACAGAGCATGTATCACTTCCAACAATATTTATCTTTGTTGTTTCACAAACTTCCTCATCACCATCATCATACTCTGCACAAACCTGAACTGTATATTCTCCTGGTTCTGCACAGTCTGGAATTCTCAAGTATAGCTCGTCTGAGGTTGTTGAAGAATCACAATCATCATGATGATCATCATCAACACAATCTTCCTCATCCAACTCATCTATATAATCTGAAGCACTTACTCCTAATGCAGGAATAGATACCTTAACTTTAATGTCCTCTTCTTCCTGGGTTCCTCTGTTCTTTAGCCTTACTTCAACAATCAAAGCCTTTCCTGATTTTACTTCATTCTCAGGGCTTAAGGTAATATCCCTTATTTGCATTGAATGCTCGCTTGATACAATATCTAATGTTCCTGTTTCAATAATATAATCATGCTTATCAGATATAGTAACTCTCAATTGATAAGTTCTATCCTGATCCATTCTTTGGGGCAACTCAAGTTCTAATGTTCTTGTATAAGTTGTTCCAGAATGAACATCAAATTCGTCTGTTGAGTCACTAACCTTATCTTTTTTGCCGTCACCGCTCAATTCAGCCTCTACCTCTATACCAGATAGGTTATCATTTGCTGTGAATTCGACTTCTACTTCAATAATACCGTCCTTCTCAAACCCACGAACCGTACCGTTTAGAACGTCCTTACCGTCAACTTCAATTGAGTTAACAGTAACAGCTAAATTACCTGCCGCGCTAGCAACACCACTAACTAGAATTCCAACTAAAACCAATATCAACAAACTTTTTATATTCATTTTATCTTACCCCCAAACGTTTTATTTAAAATTGAGATTTTGAATCTCGCCTATAACTGTTAATATTATGTTATACAGCACTTATATTTAAATATTTCGGTAATTTAGTATACAAAAGTAGTTACTAAATATCACTATCTTTTAGTTAAAATTTTACTACCGAGTTATCATAAAAAATTAAAAACACTGAATTAAACAAATTTATAACGAGTTTATTCTGTCAAAAGTAAGTATTATATAATATATAAGAGTAACCTATTTTCCTATGATATCAATAATAGGTGCAGGCCCTTCAGGCTGCTATTCTGCCTATCTATTAGCAAAAGCAGGGAAAGAAGTGCAAATCTTTGAAGAACACAAGGAAATAGGCTCTCCTGTTCAATGTACAGGCCTTGTCACGTCATCTATTAAGAATATACTTAATATCAAAAAGGACATAATCATCAATGAAATTGACAAAGTAAGAATCTTCTCCAAAAATGATTTTCTGGAATTAAGGCTAAAAGACAAAAATCTAGTATTAGACAGAAACAAATTTGACAACTATCTGGCAGATATGGCAATAAACCAAGGAACAAAGATTTTTCTGAACTATAAATTCATCAGCAACAAAAACAAGCTCATAAAAATAAGATACAATAACCAAACTTCAAAGCAAAGCTTTGACGGTTTATCAAACAAGTTTGATAAAAAAGAAACAATAATTAAGACAGATTACCTAATCGGAGCAGACGGCCCTTTAAGCCAAGTTGCTAAATCTAATAAATTATTCAAAAAGACAAAATTTATGACTGGAATACAAGCCATTGTCAGACTAAAAAATGAAAATTACATTGAATTCTATCCATCAATAGGGGCATTTGCATGGATAGTTCCAGAAAACAAGGAAATATGCAGAATAGGTGTTGCTTCCTACCAAAACCCAAAAGAGGATTTCCGGAAATTCCTAAAACTAAAAAATATCAATAATAAAAACATCATAGAAAAACAAGGCGGATTAATACCTATATATAATCATAGATTAAAAACAAAGAAAGACAATATATATCTAGTAGGAGATGCAGCTGCACAAGTTAAAGCAACAACAGGGGGGGGCATTATTCAGGGATTAAAAGCAGCACAAGCCCTATCAAACTCAATCATCAACAAAACTAATTATCAAAAACAATGGAAAAAAGAGATAGGCAGGGATTTATCACTACATTTAAAGATGAGAAAAATTATGGACAAATTCAAAGACAAAGATTGGGACCTATTAATTAAACTGTTCAAAAAAGACAAAACCAAGAGCATACTAGAAAGCTTTGATAGGGATTATCCAACTAAATTCTTAATTAAGCTAATCCTAAAGGAACCAAGATTATTGTACTTCTCAAGGTTTTTGTTTTAATTATAAATACTACACATAAAATATCTTATTTTTCGTCGTTCGTGGGGCTTTAGCCCCACCAACTGGAGGTGGGGGTCTATGCGGGCAAGGCCCTTAGTAATAGAAAGCTTTTTATTTGATATACTACTCCGCTCTTTAGGTGGTTTCATGGGTTTTGATGAAGATAACGAAGATGAAGAAATAAACCTAGATTTTTCTAAGATTAAAAACTTATTCAAGAAGAAGAAAAAGGTTAGTGAGGAAACTAAGCAAGAAGTAAAACCAGCCGAAGAGAGGAAAGAAGAGCCAGTAACAGAAGAACATAAATCTCAAAGCGAAGAAGCCCAAAGCTCAGAAGAAAAACAGGAAGAGCCGCAACAAGAAACAAAAGAAGAGCCAGTAGTAGCAGAAACAAAAACAGAAGAGAGTGAAGAAGATGAAGAAATAAACATTGACTTCAGTAAAATCAAAAACCTATTCAAGAAAAAAGAAGACGAAAAGTCAGAAACTAAAGAAGAAGCGAAATCAACTGACGAAGCAGAAGACGAAGAAATATCATTTGATTTTGGAAAAGTTAAGAATTTCTTTAAGGGTTTAAAAGAAGGAGCAAAAGAAAAAAAACCTGGCGAAGAAAAGGATGATGAAGAAATCTCTTTAGACATTAGAAAAACAATGGATTTCTTTGGCAAAAATAAAAAGATATTAATACCTGCCTTATTGATAATAATTGCAATCTTTTTTAGTGTTTACATAAGGATACAACCAGCTTATTTGCCTTCAACAGATGACTGGGCAAGAAGTGCTGCTTATAATCAAATAAAATCTTCTATAAGGTCACAAATAAATCAACAATATCCTAATTTACCAGATGCCAACAAAAATTCATTGGTAGAAACCGAATTCCAAAAGGTGTGGAAAGAACAAAAAGCACAAATTGAAGGGCAGATAAAAGCAACATCTAATTATTTTAAAACAAGGCTACAAAATGACAAAGGCCAAACCTACCTATTAGCCATTGACCCTTATTTCTGGATGAGACATGCCCAGAATGTTTTGGAAAATGGTCACCCAGGAGATGAACTAAGAAACGATAAACCTTATGACACCCACATGTACGCTCCTATTGGAAGGCCTGTGCCTCCAGATATGTTCCATGCCTATTTCGAAGCTTACCTTTACAAATTCTTCCATTTATTCAATAGAAACCTAGAGTTAATGACCTTGGTTTTTTACGTTCCTGTAATATTGGCTGCATTATGTATCTTCCCTGCCTTCTTTATCGGAAAAAGATTAGCAGGCAACTTCGGAGGCTTTGTAGCAGCATTTATAATTGCAGTTCATCCTGCTTTCCTGACAAGAACAGCAGCAGGCTTTGCAGATACAGATGCTTATAATGTCTTGTTCCCCTTATTGATTACCTGGTTATTTTTAGAAGCATTTGAAACCGAAAATAAGAGAAAGATGATTGCCTATTCAAGCATAGCAGGACTATTAGTGGGATTATTCAGTATCACATGGGGGGGATGGTTCTATATATTTGACTTTATCCTGCTTGTTTCTGTTGTCTATCTGTTATTTTTTATTATATTAAACAAAAATGAGCTTAAAAACATAAAGCAGTTTATTAAAGAGTCAACTTTTTATAATACCTTAACCACAATAGGTATCTTTATTATATCATCTGCTTTGTTTACATCCCTATTCACCAGTTTTAGTAATTTCAAAAATGCTTTTTTAGTAGGACCCCTCGGATTTGTAAGACTTAAACAAGTTGCAATAACTTCTATATGGCCTAATGTCTACACAACAGTTGCTGAACAAAATCCAGCCTCCCTTAACTCGGTAATTTCGCAGATTGGAGTGGGAAGCGTTCTCTTATTCTTAATTGGACTAACTGGAATTACTTTAACCATGATAAGAAAAAAAACAAAAAAATCTTCTGACCTATGGTTTGTTATAGGTTCTATAATATGGTTCATAATAATATTAGGCATAAGACCCCAAAATCTAATCTGGTTTTTAGGATTAATAAGTCTGCCAATAATAATTAAATTAATTCTTATTATAAAAAATAAAGATACAGGAGTAGATATAAAAGCAGCTATCCTCCTTATCTTGTGGTTTACATCAACAATATATGCAAGTGTAAAAGGAGTAAGATTTACTTTACTAGCCGTGCCGGCTTTCGCTATTGCTTTAGGCGTTGCATTAGGTACTGGTTACTATTACCTGCACACATTAGTTACAAAAGGACTTAAGATCAATAAAAAGATCTCTAAAGTGCTGGTAATAATATTGTTATGTCTTCTATTATTAGGACCGTACAGATCTGCAAAAGGAACTGCAAAAAATGAAATACCCTCTATGAATGACGCATGGTATAGCTCATTACAAAAAATTGATTTAGAAGCTGAACCAGATGCCATAATTAACTCATGGTGGGACTTTGGTCATTGGTTTAAAGCTATAGGCAATAGGGCAGTTACATTTGATGGTACTTCCCAAAATTCTCCCAATGCCCATTGGATCGGCTCTACATTACTAACAGACGATGAAGATTATGCTGTAGGTGTATTAAGAATGGTTGATTGCGGTCAAAACAATGCATTTAAAGAATTAAACAAAGTAATAACTGATGGGGCAAAATCAATTGATATACTAGAAGAGATTGTAAGATTAAATAAAGAAAAGGCAAGTTCAGTTTTGTTAAAAAATGGTCTAAGTGAAGAAGAAGTAAATAATGTTTTAGAATTCACCCATTGCATACCACCAGAAAATTATTTCATAACATCTTATGATATGGTGGGTAAATCGGGTGTATGGGCTCATTTTGGCTCATGGGATTTTGACAGATCATTGATGTATAACACATTAAAGAAAAAAGAGTATGTTGATGATTCAGAAAAAGGTATTTCATTTTTACAGGATAGATTTGATTACACAAGAGAACAAGCAGAGAGCATTTATTATGATATACAATCCATACAAAATGATGCAGAAGCAAATTCCTGGATAGCTCCCTGGCCATCTTACTCTGGCTCTGGTGGTTGTAGTAAAATAGAAGATGGTAAAATAGGCTGCGGTATTGGGCAAGGTTTACAAGTAGAAATTGACCTAAAAACATTGCAGGCAGACATCCAGACAGCACAGGGAATAATGCATCCAGATTCTGTGGTACTGCCATTAGAAGATGGAAGCTACAGGAAAAAAGAGTTTAATAATACTATTGGAATAAGCATGATGCTAATACCTACAGGAGAAGACAGCTATAGTACTTTAATGATGCATCCTGACTTAGACAAATCAATGTTCACTATAATGTTTTACCTAAATGGCCACGGCCTAAAATATTTTGAAAAGTTCAGTGATACAACAGATATCACAGGTGGTAGAATTATTGTATGGAAAGTCAACTGGCAGGGCAATTCAACTAATTTATTTGAATATTACCAGCCAAAACCCGAACCTGAAGAAGAATTGGAAGAAGAGCCAATATCTCAGAAATCTTCGATTTCTGAGGGGTTAGAGACGAAGTCTCAAAGCAATGAATCAAAGAAAGCTATAAATGAATCTCCAGAGATACTAGAAGAAGAATTTGCAAATGAATCAAAAGAAATTACTGAAGAAGATAACATTTCCCAAAGTACCAATAATTCACAAGATATAAATATCACAGATAATTCTAGCGACTAGATGAAACAAGAAATATTTGCTGTTATTCCAGCATATAATGAAGAGACCAACATTAGGAATGTTATTAGTGAAACCAAGGATTATATTTCTAATATTATTGTAGTTGATGACGGAAGTAAAGATAAAACAGCTAAAGAGGCTAAAAAGGAAGGTGTTATTGTTCTTAGACAAATCATTAACTTAGGAAAAGGAGCCACACTCAAAACAGGCTGTGATTATGCTATTAAACAAGGAGCTGATAAAATAATCGTTTTGGATGCAGATGCACAACATGAACCTTCACAAATACCTACTTTTTTAAAAGAACTGGAAAATAATGATGTTGTGTTAGGTTATAGGAAATTAAGCAAAGAAATGCCTTCTATTTTGAAATTTGGAAATTGGTTTATCAATAAAACAACAAAATTATTATATGGGATTAGTTTACAGGATACTCAATGTGGCTATAGGGCATTTACAGCTAATGCTTACCAAAAAATAAGATGGAAAGCATCTAACTATAGTATGGAATCAGAGATGATTGCTAATATAGGAAAAAGAGATTTAAAATACAAAGAGATTCCAATAAAAACAATTTATGCTGACAAATATAAAGGAACAACAATAATTGATGGTATTAAAATCGTTTGTAATTTATTTTTGTGGAGGTTATCAAAATGACAACTGGAATATTAGGAATACAGATATTAGGAATATTGTTCGGATTGTTTATGATATACTATGTCTTTTTGCATCGTAAAAGAAAAGAACTTACAATCAAGGAATACTCATTCTGGATTATCCTATGGATGTTATTTATCATCTTAACATTATTCCCATGGCTATTAAACCCAATTCTAAAACCAATCGGATTTGCAAGAACAATGGATTTCTTTATAGTAATAGGATTTATGTTCCTTATTGGAAGCTTATTCTACACTTATTTATTAGTCAGAGGAAACCAAAAAAGATTAGAAGATATTGTCAGAAAAATAGCTTTTGAAAAGAAATGAGTGTCAGACTAATCAAATTTGTTGATAAATTTATCGGAGTTCCATATTGCTTAGTTCTCGGCATATTCAGATTATTCAGCAAAAAAAATATGCCCCCCGTAAATAAAACAAAAAACATCTTAATAATCCAGCTATGGGGAATTGGCGAAACAATACTTACAGTTCCAGCAATCAAAGCATTAAAAGAAAGGTACAATAAAACAGCAATCGACGTTCTTTGCACCTCTAGAAATAGAGATGTTTATTTCAAGTATCCATTTATCAGCAAATTAAATGTTATTAATCTAAATATTTTTTCTTTGAAATGGTTTGTCTTAAAAAACTGGAAAAAATACGACATTGTAATAGATATGGAAGAGTATCTGAATATTTCTGCAATCATGTCTTTTTTTCTTGGTAAATATACAATTGGTTATTCACACGGCACAAGATCATTAACCTATTCTAAAAAGGTAAAGTACAATGACAAGCAGCATACATCTAAAACATTCTTTGACTTAGTCAAACCTTTAGGCATTAAAGGAACTGTCAAAAAACTGGAAAAACTAAATTACACAGGAACAGACAAGAGAATAGTTGACCTTGCATTAAAATACTCTAAAATCAATAAAAAACATTTCATCGTAGGAATCGCACCAGGAGCAGCAGAATCCTCTAAATCAAGGATGTGGCCAAAACAAAACTTTGCGGAATTGATTGAAAAGGTAAGTAAGAAGAAGAAAAATGCAAAGATAATACTAATCGGAGCAAATTACGAAAATAAACTAAATGAAAACATAATCAAGCTGATTAAAAACAAAAGAGCAGCCAAAAATGTCCTTAACCTTGCAGGAAAATTCACTTTAAAACAAACATTCTACTTAATCTCCAAATGCAATGTTTTCATCGGTAATGACTCAGGCCCAATGCACATTGGAGCAGCAATGGGCGTAAAGACAATAGGATTGTTCGGCCCTAACCTGCCAGTAAGATTCTGCCCTTTAAACAAAAAAAGCAAATCCATCTATAAGAAAATGCCCTGCTCCCCATGCATCAACATCCACAAAGGCCAAATACCAGAATGCATGCACGGAGAAACAAGCAGAGACTTCAGAAAGTGCATGAAAGAAATAAAAGTAAAAGATGTTCTTAGATATATCTAACCTACATATGCTCCAAGGCCTTAGGAATCAAAGGAATAATAACCTCAACTTCGTCCTTAAACATCCTGCCAAGCTTAGCAAACTTCCACTCACCATCCTGGTTTCTATTCTCCCTGGAAATCTGCATTTTCTTCTCACCCTCATTATACTGGCACACAGCAACAGTAATTCGGGTCAACTCTAACTCTTTTGTTTCTGAAAACAACTTCTTATCTAAATTCGGATCAAATGGCATTGTATATCACCAAAGTAAAGAACTCTGGGTTTGTTTAAAAAACTTACGAGAAAATTTTGCTAACATAAAATTATTCTCTAGTTCAGTAAAATTTTCACTCCGTTCAAATTTTATAAACTAACCAAAATGCCTATACTCCCCATGAGTAAAATAACCAACCAACTGCTTTATCCTGGCCAGTTTAGGGAATAGGTCTTTCTCCAGCGACTTAACATTATCAAATAATTCAAAAACCTCAGGCTTGAACACATAAATCCCAGCATTCACCACATTAGAAGAAACTGATTTAGGCTTTTCCTGAAAGTCAACAACTAAATCACCATCAAGAACAGCATTGCCATACTTAGAAGGCTTCTCAATGCTCATAAGGCCCATAGTACTAAGCTTATCCAGCTCCAGATGCTTCTTTATCATCCTAAGTAATTCAAAGTTATTATAAGTATCTCCAGACATAACAACAAAGTTCCCCTTTAACTTATCCTTCAAAGTAAGTAAAGCATCAGCATTTCCTTTAACCTCTTTCTGCACCAACTTAACCTCTATCGAAGCTCTTTCTATCTCTAAAAGAATTTTATTAGTAAGAGGAGTATGTTGTGTAACAATATACAAAGTCTTGATTCCATTAGAAGCAAAAAACCCTATCTGCTGCTTTAACAATGATTTACCTTTCAGCTCTTTTAGTAAATTACCTTGATGCTCACCCTTAATCAACAACACAGCAGAAGAGATAGAACTTTCCTTAAGCCCTTTCCTAAGAAAAAACTCTATTGCCTGGCTTCTACTCCTAATAATGCTTCCATCCACTTTTGAATCTATCTGATCTAGTAAAGATTGATCCAAAGATATAGCAATTTTAGGCTTTTTCATTTTGACTGTAAGGAAAAATGAAAGATTAAGAATCTTTTATTCTTAAAACTTCATTTTGAGTGTTTTAACATCCCCCTTTAAAGTATGACTTAAGCATACTTATATAAAAACCTTTGTATTCTCTACAAAATAACAAACCACAACATTTAAATACTAGCTATACCAACCAAAGTATGAACTATTCATACCAAGAGGTGTTCAATATGATTCATAAAAAAGTAAGTAAAGTTTGGGGTTCTGAAGAATGGATTGCCAACTATGATTACTGCGGCAAAAAACTAGTCCTAAACCAAGGTTTTAGGTGTTCTATACATTATCATAAAAACAAAGATGAAACATTTTACATTCTAAAAGGAAAAGTTCTAATGGAAATCAATAATGAAAAAAGAATAATGCTGCCGGGAGAATCCGTAAGGATAATCCCAAATACCAAACACCGCTTTACAGGCCTGGAAAACTCAGAAATAATGGAATTCTCAACACATCATGAAGATGAAGATTCATACAGAGACGAAGTTTCAGGGCAAGTAGACATAAATAAATTAGAACTACCAAAATGAAATGTTTAGTTACAGGAGGAGCAGGATTTATAGGATCTAACCTAGCTTTAGAGCTAGAAGCAGAAGGACATGAAGTTATAGTAACAGACAATCTATTAACAGGAACAAAAAACAACCTTAAAGGTTTTAAGGGGAAATTCCTAAATATTGATATCTCAAAATCTTTTGAAATAAATGAACATTTAGATGTAATCTTCCACGAAGCAGCAATCACAGACCCAAGATTCAATAACGACGAAGAAATGCTAAGGGCTAATATAGAAGGATTCAAAAATATTATACAATTAGCTAAAAATAACAACGCAAAACTAGTTTACGCCTCAACCGCAAACCTATATGGGAACACACAAACACCGATGAAGGAATCGCAAGAAAAACAAATAATAACAGCATACGGAAAATCCAAACTAGAGATGGATAATATTGCAGAACAATTAAAAAATGAAATGCACATAGTTGGTTTAAGATATTTCAATGTATTTGGCCCAAGAGAACAAAACAAAGGAAGAGCAGCTTCTATGATTTATCACTTAAGCAATCAGATGAAAGAAAACAAGAGTCCAAGAATATTCAAGCATGGAGAACAGAAAAGAGATAATATCTATGTAAAAGACGCAGTAACAGCAACAATAAAAGCAATAGAAGCTAAGTCAGGAATATACAACGTAGGAACAGGCATTGCAACAGATTTTAACCAAATAGTAAAAACCCTAAACGAAGTATTAAACACAAACCTGGAACCAAAATACTTTGACAACCCATACAACAAAGAAACATACCAAAATAACACAAGAGCAGACACAACATCAGCAGAACTAGAACTAAAATTTAAAGCACAGTACGATTTAAAACAAGGAATAAAAGACTATATGGATTTTTTAAAAAAAGAAGAAAACGAACTATCAAACATCCTAAACAACTTCAAACAAAAGAACATCTTAATAATCGGAGATATAATGCTGGACAAATATATTTTTGGAAACGTAGATAGAATATCCCCTGAAGCACCTGTTCAGGTTGTCGAAGTAAAAAAAGAAGATTATCTTCCAGGAGGAGCAGCTAACGTTGCAAATAACATTGCAGCACTAAAAGCAAATGCTTTCATAGTTGGAATTGTAGGCAATGATAACGAAGCAAGTATATTACTAAACGAACTCAAAAAAAGAAACATCAACACAGAAGGAATTATAATAGATAATAATAAGCCAACAACACAAAAAGTAAGAATCTTAGGCCAAAAACAACAGTTATTAAGGATTGATTATGAAAAAAGAGATTATCTAAACAAAGAAACAGAAAATAACATGCTGGACTTCATAAAAAAACAAATAAGCAACATAGACGCTATAATAATCTCTGATTATGCAAAAGGCGTTATCACAAAAGACCTGATAAAAAATATAAAAGATATAGCAAGCAATAAAATAATAATCGTTGACCCTAAACCAAAACACAAGGATTTCTACAAAAACACAACCCTGATCACACCTAACCTAAAAGAAGCAAAAGAAATGGCAGAAAACGAAAAAGACCTGTTCAAAGAACTTAACACACCAATATTAATAACAAAAGGAGAAAAAGGAATGTCATTAATAGAAGAGACAGAAACAACCAACATTCCAACAAAAGCAAAAGAGGTTTATGATGTTTCTGGAGCAGGAGACACAGTAGTCGCAACATTGGCTTTAGCCCTCTCATCAAACGCAACCCTAAAACAAGCTGCAACCTTGGCAAATCATGCAGCAGGAATAACAGTTGGCAAGGTAGGGACATCAACTGTAAATATAGAAGAAATAAAGAGGAGTTTAGAAAATGAATAGGACAATTTTCCTGGACCGTGACGGAACCTTGAATGTAGATTACGGCTATGCTCACAAAATAGAAGATTTTAAATTATATGATGGAGTAATTGAAGCACTAAACTCACTTAAAGACCAATTCAAATTTATAATAATAACAAACCAGTCAGGTATAGGAAGAGGATACTATAAAGAAGAAGACTTCCAGAAATTCAATAGCCACTTAACAGAAGAACTTAACAAAAATAACATAAAAATAGAAAAAACATATCATTGCCCCCACATTCCGGAAGATAACTGCAACTGTAGAAAACCAAACATAACTTTCATAGAACAAGCCAAAAAGGAATTCGATATTGACCTAAAAAACTCATTTGTAATCGGAGATCATCCCTGTGATGTAAACCTGGGAAAAAACGCAGGCTGTAAAACAATATACCTTTTAACAGGCCATGGTAAAAACCACAAAGAAAATTTAACCCGAAAACCTGACCTGATAGCAAACAACCTTTTAGAGGCAGCACAATGGATTCTAAAATAAAAACAAGAGAAGAATTAGGCGAAATAGTAGAAACACTAAAAAAACAAGGTAAAAAAATAGTAACCTGCAACGGGTGCTTCGACATCATACACGCAGGACACATTAAATTCCTAACAGAAGCAAAAGCACAGGGAGACATATTAATCATGGGTCTCAACTCAGATTCAAGTGTAAAAGCAAACAAAGGACCAAAAAGACCCATTAACAATGAAAATGACAGGGCATATATACTGGCAGCCTTAGAGTTAGTAGATTACATCACAATCTTCAATGAAACTACCCCAATTCCCTTGATAGAGATAATCAAACCAGATATCCATTGCAATGGGGAAGAGTATGGAGAAGACTGCATAGAAGCAGAAACAGTAAGAAAATACAAAGGAAAAATTCATCTTATCAAGCTAAAAGAAGGGTTTTCAACCACTAATCTGATAAACAATATCAAAGAAACATAATGTTTTTAAAGCCAAAAAGCTTCCTCTAAAGGTAAAATGACTGAAGAACCCATTTCAAAAGAATTATTGGATATTTTAGCTTGCCCGGCATGTAAATCCGATTTAAAATATAACAAAACAAAACTGGTTTGTACTAAATGTAAAGCTGAATACCAGGTAAAAGAAGGTATACCAATCCTATTATCTTAGATAATCCGACACTTTTATAAATATAACGTCATTTTTTCAGAAATTAAGTAAAGGGTGGTTAAAATAGAATTTTCAGTTGTGATACCTGTATTTAACGAAGAGAAAAATATAAGGCAGTTATACCTCCATCTAAAAAAGGTATTAGCTAACTTAAACAAAAGTCATGAAATAATCTTTATAGATGATGGGAGTACTGATAAGAGTCTGGGTATCTTAAGTGAATTGCATAAGAAAGATAGGAAGGTAAGAATCATAAAGTTCAGGAGGAATTATGGTCAAACAGCTGCTATACAAGCAGGATTTTCTTATGCACAGGGCAATCTCATCATTACAATAGATTCTGACCTGCAGAATGACCCAAATGATATACCAAGTTTATTGGACAAACAAAACGAAGGCTACGATGTTGTTTGTGGTTGGCGTTTAAAAAGAAAAGACAAATTAACGAAAAAGATATTTTCGAGAATAGCCGACATTATCAGAAAGATTGTAATCAAAGATAATATTCATGATTCTGGATGTAGCTTAAGAGTTTATACCAAAGAATCTATCAAGGGTCTGGAATTATTTGGCGAGATGCACAGATTTATCCCTGCTTTGATAGCTTCAAACGGTTTTAAAATCGGAGAAATAAGGGTAAAACATCATGCAAGAAAATATGGAAAAACAAAATACGGCTTTATGAGGTTATCAAGGGGTTTATTAGATCTAACCTATATAAAATTTTGGTCAAGATATTCCACAAGACCACTGCATTTTTTTGGTTTGTTGGGATTTCTCCAGATAATATTAGGAATTTTGATTGTAATATCTAACCTAGTGTACCATTCAATCAAAAGCGGAGCTCCTAACTTAGGAGTCGGACCAATATCTCTATTAGCAGTTGTATTAATAATCCTGGGCGTGCAGTTTATTGTTCTTGGATTTCTGGGGGAAATCTTAATACGAACATATTACAAAGATACAAAAGAAAAAGGATATATAATTGAAAAGGTATTGTAAAAGGTTCTCTATGTGCGGTATTTGTGGTTTTGTAGGATTTGAAGATAAAAACTTATTGAAAGATATGACCAAAAGCCTAGCTCATAGAGGCCCTAATGGCAGTGGTTTCTTTATAGACAAAAATGTCTCACTTGGACACAGAAGACTAAGCATAATTGACTTAAAAACAGGCAAACAACCAATGCATAATGAAGATGGGACTATACAGGTTATTTTCAATGGAGAGATATACAATTTTAAAGAACTTAAGGGAGAATTAGAAAAAAAACACAAATTCTATACAAACTCAGATACCGAAGTTATCGTACATGCATATGAAGAATATGGCGTAGATTGTTTGAAAAAATTTAATGGCTGCTTTGCATTTGCAATTTGGGACTCAACGAAGAAAAGATTATTTCTGGCAAGAGACAGGCTTGGAATAAAACCTTTGTTTTATACAAAAATTGGGGACAGATTTTTGTTCGCTTCTGAAATAAAATCAATATTACATTATAAGGAAATAGTAAGAAAAGTAAACCTGCGTGCTTTACATGATTTTTTAACGTTTCGTTGTGTTTCCATTGAAGATACTATGTTTGATGGAATTAAAAAGCTTATGCCTGCACATTACCTGATTTTTGAAAAAAATAAACTAACCAAAACAAGATATTGGGATTTAAAATATAATACTACAAAAAATTCAGAGCAGTATTTTGAAAAAAATCTATTTGAAGTGTTAAAAAAAAGCGTTAACTATCGCTTAATGAGCGAAGTTCCTCTTGGTGCTTATCTTTCAGGTGGAATTGACAGCTCAACTTTGGTGGCTTTAATGGCCCAATTAAAGAAAGAGCCAGTAAAAACTTTGTCTGTAGGTTTTGACATTCCAGGGCATGAGGATGAACTTAAATATGCTAAGATAATTGCAGAACATTTCAACACAGACCATACTGAAGTAATTGTAAGACCAGACGCCTCAAAATTATTTCCAAAATTGGTCTGGCATTTAGATGAACCCATGTCAGACCCAACAGTTATACCTACATATCTCTTAGCTTCTAAAACAAGACCAAAATGTACAGTAGTTTTAACCGGAGAAGGGGGGGATGAAAATCTTGGTGGTTATGTGCAATACAAAATGATGCTCTTACACAAAAAATATGCCAGAATATTTCCAAAAGCCATAAGAAAAAGCGTGTATGGGGTAGCTACAATCCTGCCAAAGGATATACTGAATAGAATTTTTAAATATGCTGGAGCTTTAGGGGAAGAAGGATTAAAAAGGTTCAATGAGTTCATCACAACTGATGATTATGGAAAAATGTACCTTAGTTTGGTTTCTATTTTTAATGAAGCTGAAAAAAGAGAGCTTTATAATAAAAAAACGCAGGAAAAAACAAAAAACATGAATTTGATAAAAGAATTGAATAACATGTACTTTTCAAAAAGTCATTTTAGCAACAATCGATTATTGAATACCTTAACATATATGGAATTAAAACGCATCATGCCGGAGAATTTATTGATGAAAACAGATAAGATGACAATGGCTTTTGGAGTTGAAGGGAGGGTTCCTTTCTTAGATCATAATGTAGTGGAATTCACAGCTAAAATCCCCCTACATCTTAAATTGAAAGGATTCAATGAAAAATATATTCTTAGAAAGGCCATGTCAAGGTACCTGCCAAAAACAATTTTAAGAAGAAAAAAACAACGCTTTTTTGTTCCGATTGATAGTTGGTTTAAAGGCGACCTGCAATCCCTAATGAAACAAGCCCTCTCAAAAGAAAATATTAAAAGCAGCGGAGTATTCAACCAGAGATATATTGAAAAGGTATTTAAGAACTACAAAAAGTCACAATTATTTTACGCACGCCAGCTATGGGGCTTATTCACATTTCAGATCTGGCATAAGATGTTTATTGAGGATTTTAATCCAAAAAAACCAAATCTAAACATAGATAGATTATTGTAAAAAATGAAATACAGGTTAATGGACATAATTATTTGCCCATATTGCAAGAAGGAAATGAGGTTAAATGTATTTAAGACAGAAAGAAATAGTTACAAAAACATAGAAAAAAGCAAATGCAAGAAATGTCATTTTAAAAATAAAGATAGAAAGTGTAAGGAGTGCTATAACACTGAAATAAGTGAAGGCCTATTACAGTGCGGGTGTGGGAGATGGTACCCTATAATCAATAAAATTCCAAGAATATTATCTGATTCACTAATGGAAAAGTACCTAAGTGAAAAATGGGCAAAATTCTTAGAAAAATACAAAGAGGCAATACCCAACGAAATATCCCAAAAGAAAAAGGACATCCATAAAGAAGCAAAAATAAAAACACTGGAAGGGTTTGGGTATGAATGGAAAAATTTTTCAAAATTATTTGATACATATGAGAAACAATTCCTGGATTGGATATACCCGATTAAACCTAAATTTTTTGTGAATAAGTTAATACTGGATGCTGGTTGTGGAGCAGGAAGACATTCTTATCATTCAGCTAAATTTGGGGCAGAAGTAGTAGGATTTGATTTAAGTGAATCTGTGGATGTTGCATATAATAATACAAAAATATTTCCAAAAACTTATATTTTGCAGGCTGACATATATCACCTGCCTTTTAGAGAAAGCCAATTTGATTATGTATATTCTATAGGGGTTCTCCATCACTTACCCACCCCCCAGGAAGGATTTGATAGGCTGGTGAATATCCTAAAAAAAGGAGGAGCCATATCTGTATGGGTATATGGAAAAGAAGGAAATTACCTGTTAAAGATAATGGACCCGTTAAGAAAACATATAATATGCAAACTACCAGTCAAAATAACAAATAAACTGTCTTACATAGCGATGCTTTTCATATATCCCATAATAAAATTTGTTTACAAACCGCTGAATAAAAAAAGGTTCACAAAAAAAATAGCTGACAAAATACTGCCTCAAAACTCTTTCTTTAACTACTTAGCTAATTTCAATTTTGAACAAAACCATTCAATATTATTTGACCAGCTATTAGCACCAATAGCAAATTACTATAAAAAAGAAGAATTTGAAAAATGGTTTTTAGAAGCTCCACTAAAGGATATAAAAATAACTAGAAGAAATAAAAATAGTTGGAGAGGTCTGGCGATAAAAAATGTCAATGATAAAAGAGTTTAATGAGTTTAGAAAGATATATGGTGGGAATTTACTTAGGATAATCTTCACAGGAACGGATAATCTTTTACTTTATTTGGGAATTATAAAAAAAAGCAGAGGGCCATTAAGTGTAGGATGGGATATAACTTTCAAATGCAATGCGAGATGTGAATTTTGTGATGTTTGGAAGATGGGAAAGCAAAATACGAAGGAGTTAACCACAAAAGAATGTTTAAAGATTATCAGGCAGATAGGCAAAGCAAAAACATGGGCAATGAGTTTTACTGGTGGTGAACCATTGCTAAGGCCGGATATTGGTATTTTGATTAAGGAAGCAAAAAAACAGGGAATAAAGGTAAACATAAACACAAATGGAGCTTTATTGAAAAAGAGAGCAGAAGAGTTAATAAATTCAGGAGTTGATGTGATAACAGTAAGTTTAGACAGCCATAAGCCAGAGTTACATGACTCAATAAGGAGATTTAAAGGGCTGTTCAAGCTAGCAGAAGAGGGAATTGAAAAAGTTAAAAGAAAAAGAAAAGGGGAAAGACCATTACTAATGGCCAGATTCACTATTAACAGAAAAAATTATAAGGAAATAGAACCTTATATGGAGTTTTGGAAAAACAAAGTAGACAAAATAACCTTACAGCCAGTATATGAAGGGTTTGGAACAAGTTTTTTCCATATAAAAGGCAAAGATGTTGAATTTAAAGAAAAAGACAAAAAAGAGTTCATGAAATATTTCAATAAGTTAATAAAAAAACACAAATGGTTAAACAAAAAATATTATAAAGAAATCCCTAATTTCTTTTTTGAAAAAGAAAAATTAAGAAGGAGATACAAATGCTTCTCAGCGTATTTTTATTTGGTAATAGATCCATTCGGAAACACTTTCCCGTGCGGAATACTGATTAAGAATTTTGGAAATTTAAGGGAAAAAAGCCTGAAGGAAGTATGGAATAACAAGGCGATTAATCAGTTTAGAAAAATAATAAAAAATAAGAAGAATAACTGTTTCTGTTGGGCTACTGATAATTTAATGAACATATACCTTTCAAGAATATTGAAGTGAGCCTTTGCTATTTTTACTTAACAAATTTCCTTACACAATCCACTACATATTTCCTATGCTTCTGTTTAAGCTGTGGTTGGATAGGGAGATAAAATATCTCTTTCACGAATTTGCTGCATACGGGGCAGTCGGATTTATACTCCTTAAATATATCAAGTCCTGCACAATTTAGAAGGTTTCCTCTTGTACAATCCAAGCCTGAATTAAAAAGCTTGCTTAATAATGCCTCCCTACTATTGCTCCTTACAGGATAGTTAAGGTATATATGTTTTACATTATCTATTCTTTTCGGAAGGTTGATTTGACTTATATCTTTTAAATTATGATTATAATACTCTGCGTTCTCCATTCTTTTTTGATTGCCGCGGTCTATTCTTTTAAGCTGCTCAAGTGCTATAGCTGCCTGGAGGTTTGTAAGCTTAACTTTAAATTCATCAGGCATTTTTGTTCTAAGAACAACCTTGGTACTTAGAACTCTATCGATAATGTTTCTGTTAAATAGATTAATAATAGCCACAAGGGTATAAGTTAAAGGGAACAAGTACTTAGAAGTCATCGTCCATAAAAAAATATCCTTCAATATTCTCCTGACTAACATAGACTTTGGAGGGTATGAATAATTCTCAATCCTTTTTTGTATTTTTTCGATAATCTCCTTATTATCTGTAGTAATGACTCCTCCAAAAAAAGTTGTTGCGTTTTTGTAAGAACCAAAACTAAAATAGCCAAAATCACATAATGAACCTACTTTCTTCCCCTTGTATTCTGCCCCATACGATTGTGCGCAGTCCTCAATTGTGATAAGGTTGTGCTTTTTTGCGATTTTCAAAATAGTATCCATATCACAAGGCTGACCAAAAATATGGGTAGACAAAAGAACCCTTGTTTTGCCTGTTATTACACTCTCAATTTTTTTGTCATCCATGTTATAAGTGGAATCTATATCGACAAAAACAGGTTTCAGGCCTGCGCATATTATCATATTTATAACATCAGCTACCGTATATGTAGTTACCAAAACTTCGTCACCTTTTTTTAGGTTTAATGAGGTTAGAATGAGATAAAGCGAGGTTCTGGCCATTGGGGCACAAAGAGCGTATTTAGTCCCAATATATTTTTTAAATTTCCCTTCAAATTCCCTAACATGCCCCCCCCCATAAATCTTTCCGGTAATAAGTTTGCTGATTATAATCCCTATAATCTTTTTACTTAAATAAAGTTTATACCTTGGACGAGGAATTATCTTTAACATTTAGTACCCCCACAATCAATTATGTTACTGAGTGAATCACCAGCGCATATATATACTTTTCTGTTTGTTTGTGGAAGTATAAGATTTCATAACTTATAGGATGTAATATGCTATATATTTTGGAATTTTATACTTGTTTTATAGAATGAAAAAGTATATAAACACCTTAAAAATCCATTATTGAGTAGTTTAAGGAATGAAGAATAAAAAAGATGTTGGATATTATAAAAAATTTAGAGATTAAGTGAACTAAAATGGAAAGACCCGATATAATCTTTATAAGAAGCTATATTTCAGCTAAAGAAGAATTTGGGGAGTATGCAAAAGTTGGAAATGTAGAAATATCCAATGGTCTTTGCTGGCTTGCAGCAGTTACAAGAGAAGCAGGATATAAAACAGAAATTATTGATGCAGCAGCAGTAGGGATAAATAATACTAAATTAGCTGACATTATAACAAGAAAAAAGCCAAAATATATTGGATTTTCTTCAATGACTCCTGTAATAATGCAAACAATGGATTCGGTTAAAAAAATCAAGGCATTAAACCCTGACATAACTGTTATCTTTGGAGGCCCGCATATAACAGCAGTACCAGAAGAGACAATGGAAAAATTCCCTGAGATAGATATTGGGGTGATAGGGGAAGGTGAAACCACCATAGTAGATCTCTTAAACACGCTGGAAAAAAAGGATAAAAAACCATTATCCGAAGTCAATGGGATTATTTACAGGGATAATAAGGAACTAAAAAGAACTAAACCAAGAGAATTCATAAAAGACCTTGATTCTCTTCCTTTACCTGCATGGGATTTGCTGCCAAACCTGAAAAAATATTATTTTCCCCCAGCATGGAGTCTGCACCAAAAAACCTCTGCACTCATTATAACATCAAGAGGTTGTCCAAGTCAATGTACATTCTGTGATAGGAAAGTTTTTGGAAATGTTTTTAGATTCCAGAGTGCAGAATATGTTATGCGGATGATTCGTAGACTTTATTATAAATATGGCATAAAACATTTTAGAATAAACGAGGATAATTTTGTGCTCTTTAAAAAAAGGCTCGATGAAATCTGCAACTCAATAATAAAGGAAAAATTGAAGATATCCTGGTCATGCTTTGCAAGAGTAGATTCCATAAATCCTGAGATGCTAAAACTTATGAAAAAGGCTGGTTGTTATCAAATATCTTATGGTATTGAAAGTGGCAGTCAAAAGATACTTGATGTTGAAAAAAAGAACGTAACTCTGGAAAAAATCGAAAGAGCAGTTAAATTAACAAGAAAAGCAAAAATAAAAACCATTGGATTTAATATGATTGGTCATCCGCTCGAAACGGTTGAAACAATGCAGGCAACAATTGATTTTAATAAGAAAATAAAGGTTGATGATTTCAAAACTGAATTTTTAGTTCCATTTCCGGGGACAGAATTATATTCTACAGGAGAAAAATATGGGCATTTAGATAAAGACTGGACTAAAATGAAACCTTCCCTTGATGAACCGACTTTTATCCCTTATGGTGTGACTAAGGAACAAATAATATATTACAATAAAAAAGGGGTCTGGGATTTTTATTTACAGCCAAGAATAATTTTTTCTTATCTAACTCGATTAAGAAGTTTTACAGATATAAAAACCCTTTTTTATGGGGCAGTTATGGTTATATCGATGGCATTCAAAAAAAAACAAAAAAGGGCATGTCCTGCAGTTAAATAAATCCTGTGATTATACTTACCTTATAGAATGAAAGAGAGCTATAAACACGCAATAAATATCGCCTTGCTGATAATAATCAGCCTTATATTTTTCCGCCCCTGGCTTAATATCTATGAACACCATTCAGGAGATATTGTAATACATTATTTACCAAGAACAGAATTCTTAAAGCAGTCAATCATTGAATATAATGATTTTATGCCATTATGGATACCTTATTCTATGGGTGGAACAACTTATGTAGGAAAAACAGTGTCTCCAAGTTTTAATTATATTTTAGGACCATTAATTTTAACTATGCCAACAACCTTGGGGGCTATAAAATACAGCTTTATTTTAGGGATAATACTGGCAGGAATATTTATGTATATTTTAATGAACTATCTTTTTAAAAATAAAACAGCAGCATTACTATCAGCAATAATTTACATGTTTAATGGTTACATATTAGAGAATATTATACATGCTGGATGGATGGTCTTTGCACATACCTATCAGTTAATACCTCTGATGATTTATTTTAGCTTTAAAGCATTTAACACAAAAAAATGTGTATTGTATTCCATATTAGCAGGGATAACATTTGCTTTCATGATACATGCAGGGTCAGGGATAATATTCCTCTACAGCACGCAATTATTCGGAATATTTTTAATCTATAAATTATTTGGGAAAAATTTCAAGAAAAGGTTGGTTAAGGTTGTTATAATAGGGGTTATAGTTTTGATTGTTGCTTATGGATTAGCTGCTTTCAAGGTATTGCCTGTACAGGAATATATGGAAGTAAGCAGCAGAAAGTTCAGTTACCAGCAAAGCAGCACAAGACCAGAAACACTGGACCACATAATACCCAGCATGACAAATATAATTGGAATTGGAGCCCTAATATTGGTTATTATTGCATTGATTAGTAAATGGAACAATAAGACTGTTTTATTTCTATTAGCAGTAATGATATTTGGGATATTAGTATCGATGAGGGGACCTCTCTTATACCTAATATGGAAATATTACCCTGCTTGGAAAGGGATGAGATATGCAAGCAGGGGGATGCTTCTGTTTACATTTGCAGCATCAATGCTTGCCGGAGTAGGATTAATAGAATCAGTTAAGAAGATTAAGACGAAAGTAAAATGGATAAAACCAATAATCATTTTAGGGTCTATAATAATATTAGTAACAGTAAATTTGTTAGTTTTTGGTATAGGCCCAACAAGGAGGGGAGTAGGGAATCAATATGAATTTAGAAATATAGATGAGATGATTAAGGAAAATAATATAATGCAGGCAATAAGCCAAAAACCAGGAATCTTTAGAATGCATGTTTTTGAAACACGCGGTATTGATGAAGGAACAGAGTTTTATACCCTGCCCTTAAAATTAGAGCCAATTTTCGGGTACGAAAATTCCTGGTTACAGGAATACATGAATGAATATTTATCAATCGCCTGGAACAATCCGGCAAAATTCTGGGGAATACTAAATGTAAGATATATGACCTCTAAGGAAAAATTAAACATGACTGGATTTAAATTTTTAAAAGAATATGAAAAATGCGACATTTGTTTTCCAACAATACCAAAATTAGCTAAAGCTTATGGACCATATCTATATGAAAATGAAATGTTTCTCCCAAGGGCCTTCATTGTAGATAACAGTATTTTAGTAGTTGGAGAGAAACAATCCTCAAAACAAACAATGTATGGTTTAATATTGAATGAAAATTTTAATCCTGAAAATACTGTAATTATTTTAGGAGATAAAGAAAGGATAAACGATTATAGCGGGGATTTTTTAAGTAAATTTGATTTTATCATATTAACAAAGAACTCAATTGACCAGAACAGCAACTTTATTTTACAAAGTTACATGAACAAAGGAGGAAAAATACTGCCTAATATTCTGGAAAACAAAAATTCGGTTTCGGAAGAAGAATTAAAAGTAATGTTTGATTCTTTCAAAGGAACATTAGCTCCTATCGATGATGATAATATCGTTACACTCAACTTTGATGAAAAAGAAATAGATTTAGGAGACAAAAAGACCGGCTTTCTGGTTTTAAGTGAAAAATATCCAATGTTCCCAGGTTGGAGGGTGATTGTAGACGGTAAAGAGGGAAAACTATTAAGGGCAGATGGTGTGATAACTGCCGTCCATTTAGACGATAAATCTAATTTGTTATTCCAATATAAACCTAAATCTCTTAAGAATGGTTTTATTATAACTATCACCACAATTTTGGCTGTGTTTTCCTATTTTATTTACATCATTATCAGGAAATTTAAAACTGCAAATAAACCGCCACAATGAAAAAGAGAATTATTGGTATAGGCATAGGAATTCTAATTTTACTGATATTCATAAAATGGAGTAATTTAATTTCGCATTTAGGCCTGTTTAAACAGGTCTCTTTGTATTCCCTGGGGGTGGGGTCTCTTTTTATTATCTTACACATCTATTTAAAATCCTTAAGATATTTTTTTCTCCTAAGACATTTTCATGTAAAGGTTTCTTTTATTTTCAATATATTTGTTCATATGGTAACACCAATCCTAAGTAGATTTTCTCCTGGAAAGATAGGGGATAGTTTTAAAGTTCTATTATTTAAAAAAGATAAAAAAATACTTAGTTTTTGTTATATATTTGAGAGAATCCTGGATATTTTTTCACTCTTGGTTATTTCAACATTATTTCTAATAATCTCTAAAAAATACATCCTATACTTGTTTCTCGGAGCACTAATATTCATATGCCTGCTCTTATTCCTAATTTTTGGTAATTTTGAGATTATCTTAAATTATTTGCTAAAAAAGGATATTTTAGAAAAAAACTGGTTTAAAAAAAACCTTGCATCTTTTCCTAAACATAGATTAGTTACCTACGCATTATTTTCTATAATTATTTTTTCGTTATTTTATCTAGGAATTTATATAATAGCTAATAATTTTATGAGAGGGATAAACATCTTGTTTTTTAGCTCTATTTATGCTTTAAGTCAACTTGTAGGAATAATAAGCGCAATTCCCGGGGGAATAGGTGCAAGGGAGATTACTTTTACTTATCTTGCTGAGGAGCTGCTTAGAATACCTAAAGAAACAGGGGGAGTTATTTCCATAGTTATACTCTTGATTACACTAGTTATAGAAACATTGATGGCTGTTATAGCATTATTGATATTTTGGTTATTTAAGATTAAGAAGCATACACAAAACATTAAAAATAACAAATTTACCCGTTTGGTTAGTTAAGGGAGGTGCCTATTATGAAAAAAATACTTTTACTCAACCCGCCAGGAGACAAAATATACTTTAGGGACTATTATTGCAGTAAAGTATCAAAAGCAAGATATTATTACCATCCATTAGACCTTCTTTATTTAAGTGGTAGATTCACTAAACCTGATTTTGAACTTCATATAATCGATGCTATCGCAGATAAACTTTCTGTAGATGAGTGTATATCCAAAATAAGGAAAATTTCACCAGAGATTATCTTATCACTAATAGCATCACCTTCATACTCAAATGATGTAAGTTTCTTAAAATCCATTAAAAAGGTTTTGCCGGATTCTAAAATTATAGTGACAGGGGATGTTTGCAGGGAGTTTAAAGAAAAAATTTTCGAAGCCCTCCCTTTAGTAAGTGCTGCCCTATTAGATTTCTCCACTGATGATATTGTAAAATATTTATTATCTCCCGAAGGCAGTAAATTTGAAAACGTAATCTACAAACATAAAAATAAGATTATTGCAGGACCCGAAGTCCATGGTCATGGTGTATTCAATGTACCTCTTCCTAGATGGGACTTATTCCATATTGATAGATATAGTTTTCCATTTTCCAGAAGAAAAAAATTTGCCACGATTTTAACTGATTTTGGATGCCCTTATAAGTGTTCATTTTGCCCTGTAAGCACCTTAGGATTTAAATTAAGGCCAATTAACTCAATTATTGAAGAATTAAAATTACTCAAGTCATACAAAGTAAATGAAATTTTTATTAGGGACCAGACTTTTGGGGTTAATAAAAAAAGAACAATAGAGTTATGCAATAAAATTATCAGTGAAAACCTAAACATAAGTTGGACTTGTTTCTCGAGAGTTGATGTAGTAGATAGTGTAATATTAAAATTAATGAAAAAAGCTGGTTGTCATACAATAATGTTTGGCATTGAAACGTCAGATGAAAAAATTTTAAAAGATTACGAAAAAAATATCTCACTTGTTCAAATAAAAAATGCTATAAAACTATGTAAAAAAATTAGAATTAAGTCTGTTGGTACTTTTATATTTGGTTTGCCTGGTGAAACGAGAGAAAGCAGCCTTAGAACAATAAATTTTGCCAAGAGTTTAGACCTGGATTATGCATCCTTCAATATAGCAACACCAAGATTCGGAACTAAATTAAGAGAAATTGCCTTAAAAAAAGGTTGGATAAATGAAGATGAGTTAACTATGGATTCTGCAAAAAGCAAACCTATTTGGAAAAACCAGAAACTCTCAAATGACGAGATATTCAGATTGCAGAGAAAAGCAATAATTTCTTTTTATTTAAGACCCAAATTTATTATAAAAAAAATCCTCAGCATAAGAAATTTCACTGAACTGGCCCAATCTTTCAAAGAAGCTAAATCGCTTCTGGCTTAAATCATTGAACATATAACACTATTTCTTTCCCTTAACAATCAAATCAGCCAAAAGACCTAAAAAACCTATCTGAAATGCTGCTAGCAATATAATAATTGATGAGTCAGTTATATTAGCCCCTATAAAAATATCATAGAGTAAAATCAAAAATCCAAAGATAAACAGGAGTACACTTGGAAAGAGAAATACCTTTAGTGGATTAAAATACATCATCATTCTAAAAATGAGGGTTGTAAAATTAATAAAATCCTTAAGTGGATTAATAGTAGATTTCCCTTTTCTTTTATAATAATTTATAGGGATATATTTAACAGTGTAATCATTTGTCAAACATGCTAATGTTATAGTGGTAGTAAAGGAAAACCCGCTTGGAAAAAGATGAAAAAACCTTAGTGCAATGTCCTTTTTAAAAATTCTGAAACCGCTGTTAATGTCAGGAATCTTCCTTCCAGTCATAAAATTTGCCAGATGCCTTAAAAAGAATTTAGCCGGTCTCCTCATCAAAGGAACATTCACATTCTTACCTGTTCTTGCCCCAACCACCATATCATAAGTCTTTGAATATTTTAATAACTTAGGGATATCCCCAATAGGGTAAGTCCCGTCTGCATCAGTTATCAGGATAAGATCATATTTTGCTTTTTTAATCCCATTTTTCAGGGATGCACCATAACCTAGATTATAAGGATGAAGTATTACATCTACGCCCTTTATTTTCTTCAGAATTTCCCCAGTATTGTCAGTGCTTCCATCATTCACAGCAATAATCTCGTATTTGGTCTTAACTCTGTTCATCACTTCTTTTATTCTTTCAATTGTTGGCAATATTGCATTTTCCTCGTTATAAACAGGTAAAATAATGCTTAACATTTGTTCACCTTAAACCATTCAATAAATTTTTTCATCCCTTCTTCGATACCGACTTTAGGAGCATAATTAAGTAATTTTTTTGCCTTAGTTACATCTGCATAAGTAACCCTAACATCTCCTGGCTGCATCGATAATTCTTGGATGATTGCTTCTTTTCCCAAAAGAGATCCTATTAGTTTAATAAAATCTTTCAATTCGATTGTTTGTGAATCTCCTAAATTGATTATTTCAAAATTAAAATTTTTGTCTAGAGCAACTAAAATGCCTGCTAAGATATCATTTATATAGGTATAATCCCTTTCTGAAGTCCCATCCCCATACATTGGTAGTTCCTTGCCTTCTTCAATTAATCTTGTAAATTTATACGGTGCCATATCTGGTCTCCCTCTTGGACCATAAACAGTGAAAAATCTTAAGCAGGTCACATTCAAACCAAATGTATCATGGTACTTTTTGCATAATTCTTCTGCCCTTTTCTTTGTTTCTGCATAAGGGCTGACCATATTTTCAGTTGGATCATCTTCCGAAAAAGGTGTTTTTTTATTATTTCCATAAACAGATGAAGAACTTGCAAAAACGAAATTTTTAACCTTGAACTCCTTGGCTAACTCCAGAAGGTTTTTGGTCCCGATAACATTGACTTTCTCAAAACCAGCAGGGTCTTCTATAGACGGCCTTACACCTGCCTTTGCTGCAAGATGGATTATTTTCTCCACCTCATTAGTCTTGAAAATTTCCCTCAATCCATCAAGATTAAGGATATCCTCTTTGTATAATTTGAAGTTATCATTACCCTCAAAACCACTAATATTCTTCTCCTTTACCTTAATGTCATAATAAGGGTCAAAATTATCTACACAAATAACAGAATCTCCTCTATTTAACAAAGCTTCACACGTATGACTACCTATAAACCCTGCTCCGCCTGTTACCAACACACCAACCATTTTAAGGTTAACGAATAAAACTTTGTTTATAAACTTAACGAAATATATAAAAACACAGCGCAATAACCAACCCCTATGCCAAGTAGATTTAAGATTAATCTGGAAGCAATATTTCTGCTAATCTTTGTAATAACACTTTTAATGCTTGGTTTATCCAATAAATGGGACGGCAATATCAAACATGATTTCCCTTATAGTTATGGCGCATCTGATGCTTTCTATCATGCTTCTGTTGCCCAGTATATGAAGGATCAAGGCAGAGTAAAATTTACTCCCCCATATGAAGTTGGAGGTTATGAAGAAGTTTTTGAGGTTCATCCCCCTATGCTATTCCAGCTAACAGGTGTATTTTCAACCTTAACAGGCCTGGAAGCCTATGATGGCATTTATTTTATAGCTTTAATAGCTTATCTTTTCTCAATCTTAATAATCTACGTTATAATTAGGCAATATAACAAGAATATTGCAATTATTGCTTTACCATTTACATTATTAATCTTCAAAGGTAAGTTTCTGATAATGTTTCATTGGGGTTATTGGATGTTGATTGCTGGAATATTATTTATGGTCTTTGCTTTTTGGTCTTTAACACGGTTAGAGTTAAAAAAGATATATGTCTTAATGGGCATCATTTTAGCTGCCTTGCTTATCTCCCACCAGCCAGAAGCTGTTTTTATGGCCTTTTTTATAGCTCTCTTTTTACTTGTTGATATAATCAAAAATAAAAAATTAGATTTGAAAAAAATAAAAATATTCTTTATAAGTGGGATAATTGCTTTGGTTCTTTCTTTTTACTCACTACTCATCTTCTTAGGGACAAAGATGAAAACAGAAGGCTACAGGGGGAAATTTGAAACACAGTTTGGCTCTGCCTCTATCTTTATCAAAGACCTGGGAATTTTATTCATAATATTGGCCTTAATAGGCCTGATTTTCTTTATGCTATCAAAGAAAAAGAATATCGCCGGTTACTTAGGAATTTATATGTTCATAGTTAGTTATCTTACATTTATAGGTCTTGGCAAAAGAGCAGCAGCACATAGATATTTTTGGCATCTCTACTTAGGTTTTTTCTTTGCTCTGGCTATCTACCAGCTAATAAAAATGTTCTGGAAAAAATTCGACCTAAAATACAGCTTTGCTTTAGGCATTATTATCCTGATCTTAATAGCTCAACCTTTATACGCAAAAACCAAGTTTGGTCAGGGCATTATGGATCCATACAATTGGGAAGGCTTAAACTGGGTAGCCAAAAATATTCCAAACGATGCATATGTCTATTATTTTTATTCAGACTCTTTATCTCAGGCAGCAGCCCTGTATAACTCAAAAAGGCTGGCTTTTAAAATAAGTATAGATGATTTTATTGAAGGGATAAAATCTCAGAAAATACAAAGAAAATTTAGATTTGGCTTGGCTGATGCAACTGCCGCCTACCTATGCCATCTTAACCCCTTATCATTTGGGTATTATAGATTAAATCCAAAACCCCTTAACCAAAGCTTCGAATGCGAAAAGGGGTATAAGCCCCTGGAAATGGGATACGACCTGGAAAAAGACATTTGCGATTTAGAATATCTTTATTTCAATAAAGTTGCTTCCCAGCCTGCATTTGGGCAATACAGTCAGGCAATAATAAGTGCCCTTACAAAAAAGGAATGGATTAAGGAAATATTCTCAAATCAGGTAGTATCAATCTTAAAAAACGACAAACCAGGAGTTGAGTGCCTTGAATAAAGAGTTGGTAGAAAAAATAAAAATAGAATCTATTTACATTTTAGTAATCTTCATCATATTCTCAATAGTTTTTAAGATATTTTTTAATAAAGAAAATTTTGGTTTTATCCTTAAATTCCTCGGAGTCTTTTTCTGGTTATTTGTCCTGCCAGGGTTTGCAATAATGTATTATTGGCATAGAAAAATAGGATTTATCGAAAGGTTCATTATAGGTACTACCTTAGGTTTTGCAATTATTGGAACAATAGGTTACAATTTAGGTTTACTCAACATCAAAATGAGTATACAGGGCATTATCCTGCCATTATTCAGTTTTGCCCTTGCGTTTTTTCTCATCATAAAATCCGACAAGTCTGAACTATAGTTCAGAGTTTGATAGTCCTAAAGAACTAGTCGGATTTCTAGGATACAAAGAAATGCTTTGCATTTCTTGTACAAAAAAACACGAAGTGTTTTTTACGTACAAGAAAAAGTAACTCCTTCCAATAAGAGGATTACTCCGCACTACGCTAAGGTTTGCACGAAGTTATCTTTTTCTTCGTATATCGAAGAAAGAGTCCAATAGCCATGAGGATAACAAAACTGACTAACATACCTATCCTCAAGGATCTTAAAACCAAACCCAAATAATATGTTAAAGCAGAGTAAAAGCCGATCCCTAGGAAAAAAGAGAATATTGCCTTTTCACTGCTGGCTAAATCAAAAAAATCCAAAATAAGGTAAAAGGGCAGAAAGAATAACAAAAATACACCAATTATTGTTCTCAAACCAACCATTCCAAACAATAAAAAGAAGAATGAAGCTACCAATATACTTGCTACGATAAGTGCCTCTTTAGCCCCTAACTTAACCAATTTTATACACCCTTAGATTATTTCTGTCATAAAGTAAAGTATCATTTGCTAAATTTAACCTTTCCCAACTCAAAATCTGCTCAGCAATATCCTTCCTCCCCATTCTGATTAAATCTGAATAATCCATCAAAACATACTGCTCCATTTCGTCCCGTGTAGGAAAATTCTCTGTCTTAGGGGCAAAAGGCGTCTGTATACGGAAAGAAACCCCCTGAATCCAGTATGCCCTCTTCAGGGATATAACCCCTACATCAGTAACATTCGTACCTTCAGGCAGATTTTCCTTCATCCACTCAGCTGCCTGGTACTGCTCAGTATTCATCCTCCCTACACCACCATAAGCTCCATTTAAAGCAGAATATGCAAATTTACCATTTACAAAAATAGCAAACAGAAAAAACAATAAAACAAGAGCATACTTAATGTAAGGCCTGTATTTTTTTATGGGGATTAAAGAAGGAAGGTACAACAAACCTAATACAGTAAAAGGAATAAAAATATGGGTTGATGTAGACAATGTTCTATGAACAAAAGGGCCCTTGCCAATAACATCCAGATGTAACATGAAGTAAAGGCCGATTAACCAACTCAACAACAATAAATCTTTTCTTTTTCTTTTTAATAAAACAAAAATAATACCTAACAAAAGAAAAGGCAAAGTCCATAATCCATGCATCTGTCCAAATGAAAAATAGAAATCAGGAACACCTGGATTTTTATCAGGTGTTTTAAACCAGTACAATAATCTGTCTAAATTAGCTTTTTGGGTTTGTTCGCTTTTTTCTCCAAAAAACTTCAAAGCGACTGAACCGGTCTGATAAGGGAATATGGCTAAAACCAGTACTAAAATTATTATTGTAAAAGATAAATGTTTAAAATTAAAAAATATTTTCTTTTCTTTAATGAATAACAATATGGAAAATACAGCTAAAACAACTAAAGAATAAAAAAAGCCCATAGGATGAAGATACATATTTATTCCCAATAAAACTCCCAAAAGGTATAAATAAATGGGTTTTTCTTCTTTATTCAAATAAGAATTAGTATACTTGTAATAAACATACAAAATCAAAGGAATCATATAATAACTGATTCTTTCCGGCCATTGCCCCCATAAATAAATAAAGATATCCCTCCCGGAAAACATAACTAAAAAAGAAGAAAGTAATGCTGGCAAAAAACCAAATAATTTCCTCATAAAAAAATATAAAATCAAGACGATAAATGAACTTAAGATTGCATTCAGTAAGTAAGTTGGAATTATCCTTTGGCCTCCAAAAACCCCCATAACAGCAAAATTAGTATGATAAGGTGGATGATACCAAAGCGTATGGGGTTTAAAAGAATTATCCCCCCCATATCTCCTGTCAATATAAGGTGGAAGGGTGGTTATTGGTAAGTCAGTCTGTGCCATATAGTCACCAGTTTCCCAATGAGAGATAGCATCAAACTCCCCATAAGGCATATCACTCTCCCGCATAGGCAAAGTCCATAAGTAAAGAGTTGTAAGATAAAGCAATGTTACGATTATTACCTCAATATTCCTATTGATTTTCATCTTTCGAAATTACAAACTCCCCTTAACAACTTCAAAAACATCATCAACATTAATAGCCTTCAAACACTTACTATCCCTGCAAGGCGTTTTTCTGTGATTAAAAGCAGAAACACAAGGTGAACAGGCATAGTTTGAATAAACACAGGAACAATTCTTACTCAAAGGTGCATATATCTTGGGGGTTTCAGGTCCAAAAAGTACAACTATCCTAATATCAGTAAGTGAAGCAAAATGGGCAGGGCCGCTGTCATTAGTAACTATAACCTTAGATACATTATACAAATCAATAAGCTCCCTAAAAGTAGTCTTTCCAGTAAAATCAATACACCTATCATTTTTAACATAATTACAGATAGCACGAGCATCTTCACCTTCTGCTTTAGTGCCAGTTATAACCAAAAACACATCTTTCCTTTTAAGTAATTTCTCAGCAAGCTTCATAAAATTCTGCAAAGGCCATTTACGTATGGGTAATAACTGCGAAGCATTAGGATTTAATAAAACAATCTTGCTTCCAGAATTAATCTGGGGATTAATAGCCCTCAGCTTCCCAATAATCAACCCCTTAGCAGCAGATGTTGACCTCACCTTAGCAGTCATTATCTCTGACTTCTTAATCTCTTTTTTAAGCAGTGGTTTTTCATTAACATCAGCTTTCAAAGCATAAACTAAAGACATAAACCCCTGCGAAATATGATAATGGGGATTATACTCAACCTTATGTGTCTGGAAATTCCCCCTGTAAAGTCCTTCCATATGATATCTGTAAAAGCCAACAACAGCCTTAGCACCACTAAAAAAAGAAAGTATAGAAGTAAACCTTGAAAACAGCTCTAGATCTATAACAGTATCAATCCTTTTGAACCTCATCTTAAATATAGCAGCAATAGTATCAATAAACAACAAGAAAAGAGATTTACTCCTTATTGTAATAATATTCTCAGGAGGAACAATATCAAGCAACTTCACACTCTCAACATTCTCCTCAAATATCATAAAATACAGTTTAGCATTAAACAACTCTTTAGCCTTTTTCATAGCACCATACGCAAGAATAGTGCTCCCCATCTCAGAAAGCTCAATAAAAAGAACTTTTTTTGGACTAAAGCCTTTCTTTGCTTTTCTTAATCCAAAAAGCCTTTCTATAGAAGCAACTAAGGATAATAAAAAACATACAGGAACTCCAATATAATGGTCCACCCAACGCATAAAATCTACTTTCATTTTTATGAAAATACTTATTCTGCTTCCTTTTTATGCTCCTTAAGATCAGCATCAACCATCATTTCAATTAACTCTTTAAATTTTACTTTTGGTTCCCACTTAAGCTCTTTTTTTGCTTTGGAATTATCTCCTACAAGCAAATCCACTTCAGCTGGCCTTAAGAATTTTGGGTCTGTCTTTACATAATCCTCATAATTCAAACCAACATGAGAAAATGCCACTTCACAAAGTTCTTTGATAGAATGTGTTTCTCCTGTTGCAATTACAAAGTCATCAGGTTCATCCTGCTGTAGCATTAGCCACATAACCTCAACATAATCACCTGCATACCCCCAGTCCCTCTTTGATTCTAAATTTCCAAGAAGCAGCTCTTTTTGTAAACCTAATTTAATCTTTGCAACAGAATCTGTAACTTTCCTCGTAACAAATTGTTTGCCCCTTTTTGGAGACTCGTGATTAAAAAGTATCCCGTTAACACAAAACATACCATAGCTTTCCCTGTAATTCTTAGCCATCCAGAAAGCATATACCTTTGCAACACCATACGGACTTCTGGGATAAAAAGGTGTTTTTTCAGTTTGTGGAGTTTCCTGAACTTTTCCAAACATCTCAGAAGAAGAAGCCTGGTAGAACTTAATCTTTGGATTGACATACCTTATTGCCTCAAGAAGCCTGGTAACTCCAAGAGCTGTTACATCGCCAGTTAAGATTGGCTGTGTCCATGAAGCAGGAACAAAGCTTTGCGCTGCTAAATTATAAACTTCATCAGGATTT
>SDBV01000469.1_pt1 | contig 57746 bp, 56 predicted proteins | sample 2277081 | NCBI WGS metagenome assembly SDBV01 (sample SAMN10402039, study PRJNA504765) | marine sediment metagenome | isolation source: marine sediment core GS10_PC15, 223 cmbsf | place: Arctic Ocean: Southern Knipovich Ridge | collected 2010
AACCACGGAACCGCCACCTCCAACCACGGAACCGCCACCTCCAACCACGGAACCGCCACCTCCAACCACGGAACCGCCACCTCCAACCACGGAACCGCCACCTCCAACCACGGAACCGCCACCAGGCGGCGATCGGTCTGCGTATGAACAGATCGAAGCCGAGTCGGCCGACGCCAACAACGGGGCGATCTTGACCGAATCCGACGCCCGCGGCCTTGGCAATGGTGACTGGCTCCAGTTCAATGACGTCGACTTTGCGGACGGATCTGCGCTCCAGGTCCAAACACGCGCTTCCGGTGGCTCAGGCGGCTCCGGTCTCGTCCGATTCCGTGTCGACGCCGTCGACGGCCCGCTACTCGGTGACTTCGCAATCGCGAACACCGGCGGCTGGGATTCCTTTACGACAATTCCTGCCAACACGCCCGGCGCTGCCAATGTGACGGGCGTCCACACGGTTTTTGTGACATTCGAGACCGGATTCTCGGGCGACTTCGTCAACATCGATTGGTTCCGATTCGAGCGCGGCATGACGAACCCGGGCAATCCCGATCCGGTTGATCCGAACGGGCTGAAGATCGAGATCGTAAACAACACCGGCGCCGTTGCCGACGAGAACGTCTATGTAATGGCGACGGCCAACCCGCAGGGCGACGGTGACGAACTGAAATTCCCGTCGACTCGGCTTGCCGACATGGCAGGCGGTTCGTTCGACGTCACAGAAATGCGCGGCGGACGCATATGGATCTCCTTCGATGAGGCAATCCCGGCGCCTCCGAACTCAGCGCCGAGTCCGGACACGTCACAGATCCGATTCGACGTCGCCGAGCTGACCTTTCCGGGCGTCGCGAATCTGAGCGCCGTCGACATGTTCGGCATCCCGCTCGATCTCGAAACGTTCAGGTCGGACGGCACGCTGGACGCCAGCCGTAAGTACAGCTGCTACACCGACACGATCAAGTCGGCGCTGTCATCCACCATGTCGGCCGCCGGTGGCGACTATTCGAAGGCGCTACGCACGAATGACGAGTCGGGCAAGTTCCTCCGGCTCGTGTCTCCGAACATTGCCAGTGCGCCGAACCCGAGTGGATACCCGGAATTCTCCGGATACCTCGATGCGCTCGACGGCCAAGAGATCACGATCGAAGGCGCCTACAACTCGCCGCAGGTCACGACGCCTTACCGTTATACGGGGATGTTCAAGGGTCTCAACGACCCGAAACCCGGTATCACACTCACAGACACGGTCAATCCCGACAATGCAGACATCTACGTGGCACGTTCGACCCTGCCCGGCAACGGCGGCCCCGACGGAAGCGAACCGGGCGCTATCTACTCGAACAATGGACCGTACGACGTCACCGGCAGCGATCGCAATCCACATAGCGTCGGCGACAACGACATGTATGCGGCCGTCTACCGAGACCTCGTCGCAGCTTTTGCATGGGGTTATTGGGGCGGCCAATACGGCAACGACAACTCGACATTCGACGTGTCGACGCAGCCCCCGTTCGCCGCTGCACAAGGCTCCAACGACTACGCGACCTACAACATCTGGGCCGCAACGATGTTCCCTTACACCGATGCATACGGCTTCCCGTTCGGCGACACCTACAACGACGAACGCAACCCGCTCGTTGGTCTCCCCGTAGGCGGGACGCTGCGCATCACGATCAACCCAGACACCAGCCCGGAATCGTGCGATTCGAGCGCCCCTCCCCCAACAACCACACCGCCTCCAACGACGACTCCCCCACCACCGGGCGGCGAACAGTCCGCGTATGAACAGATCGAAGCAGAATCCGCGGACGCCGACAACGGGGCGACCTTGACCGGATCTGACGCCCGCGATCTCGGCAATGGCGATTGGCTCCGATTCGACAACATCGACTTCGGAAACGGGACAGCTTTTCAAGTCCACACCAACGCTGCGGGCGGCTCGGAAAGTTCTGGACTCGTGCGATTCCGCGTCGACGCTGTCGACGGCCCGCTACTCGGAGACTTCGCGATCGCGAACACCGGCGGCTGGGATTCCTTTACGACAATTCCTGCCAACACGCCCGGCGCTGCCAATGTGACGGGCGTCCACACGGTCTTTGTGACATTCGAGACTGGATTCTCGGGCGACTTCGTGAATGTCGACTGGTTCAGATTCGAGCAGTCGGGCAACGCCGGCTAGTCGTCTGTGCCGGATGGCATTAGCGAGTTCGTGAACAGTCGGGATCGAGTTGAACTCGAACGCCTTGTCGACGCGTGCCTGCGTCCGTTCCTGAATTGTTCTCGCAGTCCACCTTTGCCGTAGCCACGACCGGAATCAGGCGTGACGAGGCTCGGAAGCCGCCACACGTACGTACGTGCGCATTTGGCAATAACCTCCCGTACGTACGTGTTATGATTGCGGCGTGCCTACGTCGCTGACAGAACTCAGGTCGAACATCTACAAGCTCATCGACGACGTCTTGGCAACAGGTCAACCACTCGAGATCGAACGACATGGCAAAACCCTTCTAATATCGCCGTGTCACCCGCCTTCGAAATTCGAGTCACTCGTCGACCGCAAGAACGTCATCGAAGGCGATCCGGAAGACCTGGTCCATGTCGATTGGACTTCAGAGTGGAGTCCTGGCGCCGAATGATCTTCGTCGACACCCATGTGGTCGTGTGGCTCTATGCGAATGAGTGGGCGAGGTTCCCCACCCCTACCCGGCTACTCATTGAAAATTCCGATCTCAGCATTTCCCCGGTCGTCACCCTCGAGCTCGCCTATTTGGAGGAAACCGGACGCCTGAACACGTCATCCGAGACGATCATCGACGATCTGACGAGGCGAGTCGGCCTCTCGGTATCCGATACGCCGTTTGCTCAGGTCTGTTTCGAGGCGCGACGCTTGAATTGGACTCGCGACCCGTTCGACCGAATCATCGCTGCCCACGCTCTTGCCGACAAGACGCAACTCCTGACCAAGGACGCAACCATTCGCATGCACCTCGACCTCGCCGTGTGGCCCGCCGAAGACGCCTGAGCGGCCGTTACGGAGCCAGCGCGTTCGAGCGATGGCCGCTGGATCTCAGATGGGCGGCCAGTTGTTTCGGGTGAACCAGGCGATCAGCGGCGCGAACAGTCGAGTCCACTGCCCGGTGATCATCAACACGCCCATCAACATGAGGAGCGCGCCGCCACCGATCTCGATAACGCGGACATGGCGACGTAGCCAAGAGAACGACTTGTTCGCCCATCCGTGTCCGGCAGCGAGAAGCACGAACGGCACACCGAGACCCAGCGAATATGCCCAGAGCAGAATTGCTCCCGTGAGCGGCGTCGCGGTGCTCGCCGCAGCAGCCAGCACCGCCGCGAGGACCGGGCCGATGCACGGTGTCCAGCCGACGGCGAAAGCCATCCCGAGCGGTACCGCTCCGCCGGGGCCGGGACGGACTCTGCTCAGATCGAACCGGTATTGGCGCTCCAAGAACGGCACGCGCAGAATGCCGATCGTCACAACCCCCATGACTATGACGAAGACCCCGGCGACCCGCTCGAGTATCAATCTGTTGGCGAGTACGAGTCCGCCGATCGTCGTTGCGGTTGCCCCGAGAAGCGTGAACACGATAGAGAACCCAACCACGAACAGCACCGCGGCGCCCAGTACACGCCGCCGCGACGCCCGACACTCGGGGTCGTCTCCGGACACCGCGCTCACATACGACACGTAACCCGGCAACAGAGGAAGACAACACGGCGACGTGATCGACACGACACCGGCGACAAACGCGAGAGCGACGGGTCCGATCAGATCCATTAGTTTCGCCCGGCGGCGAGGACTTCATCGATCACCGACGCGAGTGCCGTCTCGCCGACTCCGCCCAAGAACCTGTACACGATCCGGCCCTTCCGGTCGATCACGTACGTCCCCGGCACGGCGGCGAGCTTGTAATCCGCGGCAATCCGGCCGGGAGGATCGAAAGCGCTCGGGTACTCGATCGAAAACTCTTTCTCGTAGCTTTGCGCCGCCACGCGACTGTCTCGGACGTCGACGCCCAAGAACTGAACGCCTCGGTTTCGATACTTGGCGTCCACGCGAACAAGGCCGGGTTGTTCGGCCCGACACACAGCGCACCACGACGCCCAGATGTTCACCACGACGACCTTTCCACGGTAATCGGCGAGAGCGACCTCGCCGTCGGCGGGATCGACCGCTTCGGCGCGGAAATCCGGTGCGGGCTCGTCGATACGCTCGGGAGGTACTGAATCCCGCGCTACAGCGAACCCGCCCACGGTGTCGGACGAAGTGCTTCGACGAAGCTGAACGACCGCAGCTACGACCACGAGGCCCGCCAACACTCCGAGCGTCGTCACCACGACCAGCCGCGGCCATCGACGACCGGTGTCCTCGTCACTGCCGAGTTCGGGCGCTGCTTCCGAAACTCGAGCTGGGGCCGTCTTGTCGTCAACGTCGCCGGCCATCAGCGTCGCGCCAAGCCGGCGCTACAGGTCCCATCGGCACAGAAACACGGCGTCAGTCCCTGCGCAAAAACAAGTGGCCACAACACGATCGAACTCACGGCAAATCTCCTCCAAAACACGAAACGAATCACGACTCTGCGCACCACAAACGGGGGCGCACCAGACCGTCCTGCATGCCCAGCGGGCATGTGGGCTCAGTTGCTGATTGTTAGACGTATTGAGGAGGCTGGTCGGGCGTAGACGCCCAAACCCAACGATGTCGACGAAGAGTCCGGAGCACGAGGTGTCCCCATGACAAAACCAAAACCACGAGAGTCGACATGACAACGGCGCAGATAGAACAACCGGCCACAAGTGCTCCGTCGCCGCAATCGGCGCAGACGCCTGCGCCGGCCGTCCCGACGATCACAGGAACTCCGACCACAATGAGAACGAGCACCAAAACGAGCACGACGGTGACCCGAATCCCGCCATGACCTAACCAGTTGTTACGGGCCGAGTTCATTCGCACACAACGACCCTAATCGGAGCGCTTTGTCGCCGTCGAAGCCGAAAGTGCGTTCCGGGTTCGAGTCGCCCAGCGTCAAACGATCGGGTAGATCACCAGTGGCCCCGACGGCGCGTGTGGCCCCGACATCCAATACGATCATGCCGTGGATCGCATCGTCATCGTCAGGAAACTGCAGAATCGTTGGATCGCTTTGGGCTTCGTGCTCGTCGCGACACTGATCGTGACGTTGAACCAGACGGTGATGAGCGTCCTTGCTCCGACCATCATTCGAGCCTTCGACACCGACATCGTGGTCGCGAGCTTGTCGACAACGATCTATCTCGCCGCCGCCGCGTCATTCCTGATCCCCGCGGGGCGTCTGTCAGACCTGGTCGGCCACAAGTGGTTCTTGATCGTCGCCCTCGCCCTGTTCGCGGTCGCGACTGCGATAGTCGGGTATACCTCCGAAACCTGGCAATTGCTCGCCGGGCGCGGCCTTCAGGGCCTCGTCTTCGCGGGCATCATGCCGGTCGGGCTCGCGATCATCAACAACGACTTCAGCGTCGAACGCGGAAAACATGCGAGGTCGATGGCGCTTGGCGCCTGGGCGACCGTTACGGGCGTCGCAATCACACTCGGCCCGCTTTGGGGCGGATTTTGGGCGCATTCGACGCTTGGATGGCGCTGGGCGTTCCATGTCACCACAGGCGTAGTCATTGTGATAATGGTCGGATGTGCAGTCTCGATCACCGGACACGCACGATCCGACCGAAAACTATTTCACGGATTCGACATACCGGGGCTGACGGCGCTCGTCGTGGGCATCGCTCTGCTCGTTTTCGGCCTGGAAGAGGGGCGCCAGTCCGGCTGGATCTCATCGAGTTCGGCCGGGTTCTCGATCGACAGGTTCTCGATCGCCCCGATCTTGTTCGCGGGATCAGTCCTCGCATTCGCAGCGTTCGTGTTGATCGAACGTCGACGCAACCGACGCGGCGAAATAGCGATCGGAGACGCCAGCCTACTGCGAATCAAATCGTTCCGATGGTCGACGCTAGCGATCTCCCTCACTTTCTTCGGTAACTTCGGGCTCCTCTTCGTCTTCTCGATCTACATGCAGCTCGCGCTTGGCTATACAGCCCTCACAGCAGGAGTCGCCCTGGCGTCGACCGGTCTCGGAGTTCTCGTAGGCGGTCAAATCGCGTCCCACCTGCCACGCCGCGTCGACGTCCGTAGTCAAGTCATAGCGTCCGTGACTGCGCAGCCGGTCGTGCTGTTGATCGCCGCAATTTCGATCGACTCGAGCGTCCTTGGCTGGACGCTGTTGGCCATCCTGTTCTTGTACGGGGCCACCTGGGGCCTCTCTTATGCAGCATTCGTGAACCTTGCATATCAAGACGTCCCCGCCGAACGCGCAGCCGCGGCCTCGGGCACCCAAGTCGCGATGCGAGTCCTTGCCGGCTCGGTCGGGACGGCCGTTCTCGGCTCGGTTCTCGCGGCAATGCTGTTCACCGGAATCCACCAGGCCATAGCGGCTCGGACCGACCTGACCGAACAACAACGCGACGAGATGTCGGCGACGCTGCACTCGTCGTTCATCGTGCAGTTCCCACCCGACGAGCGCGACCGGGACGTCGTCGACGAACTCGCCGATGCCAGCGGCCCTGCTCGGCATCCGGACGAAGCGGTCGCGCACATATACGCGACGGCATTCCGCACAGCTCTGCTGATAGCGGCGCTCGTAAGCAGCGGCGGTGTCGTGTGCGCTTTCTTGATCCCGCATATGCGGCCCAGGCGAACAACCCGGCAAGACCCCGTCGTCAGGTAGGCCTGCCACAACGCTGCAGCGCTGAGTCAGCTCTCCTATGAGTTGCGGTCGCCCGTTCGATGACCGAATTCGAGCCGTCCACGATACGATATCTTTGGGCTCGTTCGCGCGGAGATCCCTGATGACAACCAGCCAGACTCGAAAAGACACGACCCGAGACATTCGGGCGCCTCGCGGCGCCGAACTGCAAGCCAAGAGTTGGTTGACCGAAGCGCCGCTCCGAATGCTGATGAACAATCTGGATCCGGCTGTGGCTGAAAACCCGAACGAGTTGGTCGTCTACGGGGGCATCGGCCGCGCCGTGCGCAATTGGGAATGTTACGACCAAACCGTTGAAGCTCTGCGGAATCTCGAAGGCGACGAGACGCTGTTGATGCAGTCGGGCAAACCGGTCGTGGTGTTCAAAACGCACGCCGACGCGCCCCGAGTGCTAATTGCCAACTCGAATCTGGTGCCCCATTGGGCAACGTGGGAGCACTTCCACGAGCTGGACCGCAAGGGTCTCATGATGTTTGGCCAAATGACGGCTGGATCATGGATCTACATCGGCAGCCAAGGAATCGTCCAAGGAACGTATGAGACATTCGACGAAGCCGGTCGCGTGCACTTCGACGGCGACCTGGCAGGGCACTGGATATTGACCGCCGGCCTCGGCGGGATGGGCGGCGCCCAGCCACTTGCCGCAACGATGGCGGGCGCTAGCATGCTCGCGATCGAATGCGACGAGACGCATATCGCCAAGCGCCTCGACACGGGCTATCTCGACCAGCGAGCGCACGATCTCGACGATGCGCTCGCACGCATCGACCGAGCTTGCATGAACCGGCGCGCCATCTCCGTCGGCCTCGTCGGTAATGCCGCCGACGTACTGCCCGAGATTCTTCGCCGGGGGGTACGCCCCGACATGGTGACCGACCAGACGAGCGCGCACGATCCGCTCAATGGATATCTCCCGGCGGGCTGGACCCTCGAACGTGCCAAGGCCGAGCGCCGCAGCGATCCCGACGGCGTCATACGTGCCGCGAAAGAGTCGATGGCTACACACGTCCGCGCAATGCTCGGTTTTCATCGGCTCGGCGTCCCGACATTCGACTACGGCAATAACATCCGCCAGATGGCGTTCGAAACCGGTGTCGAAGATGCATTCGACTTTCCGGGTTTCGTGCCGGCCTACATCCGTCCGCTGTTCTGCCGTGGTATCGGCCCTTTTCGCTGGGTTGCACTGTCTGGTGACGCCGACGATATTTACGCGACCGATCGCAAAGTCAAAGAGCTGTTGCCCGACGACGAGCATCTGCACAACTGGCTCGACATGGCCAAAGAACGAATCCAATTTCAAGGTTTGCCGGCACGGATCTGTTGGATCGGCCTCGGCGACCGCGCACGCCTCGGCCTCGCTTTCAATGCGATGGTCGCCAGCGGTGAGCTGAGGGCGCCGATCGTGATCGGACGCGATCACCTCGACTCCGGCTCGGTTGCGAGCCCAAACAGAGAAACCGAAGCGATGCGTGATGGTTCCGATGCGGTGTCGGATTGGCCACTGCTGAACGCACTGATCAACTGTGCAAGTGGCGCCACCTGGGTGAGTCTTCATCATGGCGGCGGCGTTGGGATGGGTTTCGCGCAGCATGCGGGCATGGTGATCGTCGCCGACGGCACCGACGCAGCGGCGCTGCGCCTCGAACGGGTCTTGACCGTCGATCCGGGTCTCGGTGTTGTACGTCATGCAGATGCCGGCTACGAGTCGGCGATCGAATGCGCGAAGGAGCATCATGTCAACATGCCGATGCTCGACTGATTCGCGACGTTGGAGTCGCCTGACCGTTTGCAACGGGTGATGCTGATGAACGCGACGACTCTCACCCCCGGCACGCTCACGCTGCGACAACTCCGACGAATATACGAAATGCACCACGAACTCAAGCTGTCGAGCGCATCCGTCAGCGACATGAGAGCAGCGCGACATGAAGTCGAAACCGTCGCATTCGGCGACCGCGCTGTCTACGGAATCAATACCGGATTCGGCTCGCTCGCAACCACACAGATCCCGCATCACCATCTGCGGGAGTTGCAAGAAAAGCTCATCGTCTCGCACGCGGCCGGCGTCGGTCGCTATCTCGACGCCGCGACATCGAGGTTGATTCTCGCTCTCAAGATCAACTGCCTCGCACGCGGGCATTCCGGAATTCGACCGATGCTGGTCGAACGTCTGCTCGCTCTCTACAACGCGGAGCTCTACCCGTGCATGCATGAACGCGGGTCGGTCGGCGCCTCGGGCGATCTCGCTCCGCTCGCCGATCTCGCCGCCGTGCTACTCGGCGTCGGCGACGTCCACGCCAACGGTTCGATCATTCCGGCAGCCGACGCTCTGGACCACGTATCGCTCGCACCGCTCGAGTTCGAGGCGAAAGAAGGGCTAGCCCTACTCAACGGGACGCAGGTCTCAACTGCCCTGTCGTTGCGGGGACTCTTCGCGGCCGAGAACCTGTTGGCGGCGGGAATCGTGTCAGGCTGCCTGTCGGTCGAGGCCGCCAACGGATCACATGTCCCATTCGACGCCCGCATTCACGCCGCTCGCGGCCAGCTTGGACAAATCAAGACCGCAAGCTGGTGCCGGGCACTCCTCGCGGTCGGCGAGATCAACGAGTCGCATCACGATTGCCCCCGCGTCCAGGATCCGTACAGCCTACGCTGCCAACCGCAAGTAATGGGTGCGTGCCTCGACCAGATCGAAAATGTCGCTCGTATCCTCGAAATCGAAGCGAACGCGGTCACCGACAATCCGCTGATCTTCGCCGACGATCACGAAATCGTCTCGGGTGGCAACTTCCACGCCGAACCTGTCGCCATCGCCGCCGATGTACTCGCCGTGTGCATCGCCGAGATCGGAGCGATCTCCGAGCGACGTATCGCAATGCTCATCGACCGTGGTTTCAGCGGATTGCCGCCGTTCCTCGTCGACGACAGCGGCGTGAACTCCGGATTCATGATCGCGCACGTGACCGCGTCGGCTCTTGCGAGCGAGAACAAGTCACTCGCTCACCCGGCGTCGGTCGACACCCTTCCGACTTCGGCCAACCAAGAAGATCACGTATCGATGGCTACCTTCGCGGGTCTGCGCCTCGAACAGATGTGTTCGAACGTCGCGAACATCATCGGCATCGAACTGCTCGCCGCGGCGCAGGGCCTCGACTTCCATCGTCCGCTGGTCGCTTCTGCCAAACTTCAAGATGCCGTGTCGGTCATTCGCGGCCTCGTGCCGTTCTATGAAGCAGATCGCTTGTTTCACCCCGACATCGACAAGATGGCGGGCTGTGTCGCGGACGGCCGGTTCAATCGCTTCTTGCCCGAATCCGCACTACCGAGCTTCTAGAAATATGTGGGAACAGCGCTACTCGCCACCTCGGGCCGATCAATGGACGGGTCGCGACGACGGCGGCGCCAACGAGCGAATTCATGAAATCGTGAGGATCGTCGATCTGCGTGACGGCATCGGCTCTGCGACCAGCGCCGGAACGGGTCGCTTTTGCATCATTGGATTCGCGTGCGACGAGGGCGTGCGGCGAAATCTTGGCAGACCAGGCGCACGGTTCGGACCCGGCGCGATCAGATCGGCGCTTGCGAATCTCGCCAACCACCTTGGCGACGACACGATGCTCTGCGACGTTGGCGACATCGTTTGCCACGACGGCGATCTCGAGGCTTCACAGCAGACCCTCGGCGTCGTTGTGGCAACGCTCTTGGAGGCAGACGTTTTCCCGATTGTGATCGGCGGCGGACACGAGGCGGCGTGGGGACATTATCAAGGGCTCGAACGTGCCGGACGCGCCGATGATCTCGCCATCGTCAACTTCGATGCGCACTTCGACTTGCGTCCGTTGTTGCCGGGCGCCCAAGGCAGTTCGGGCACGCCGTTCAGACAGATGGCGCTCGCCGCAGCCAACGCCGGCCGCGAGTTCGACTACACATGTCTCGGAATTCAAAAGTTCGCTAACACCGGCGGTCTCTTCGACGCCGCCGCCGAGTTCGGATGCAGATACGGGTTTGCCGGCGAATTCGACTGTCATCCAAAGAGTGACGTGGCGCGTAGGTCGGCCGATGACAACGCTCCCGTCGATCCTCACGACAATCGAATCGAGCGCATGGTCGACGACCTGGTCGAATCGACTCGTCCGATCTACATGACGGTGTGTCTCGATGTGTTCTCACAAGCTCACGCTCCCGGTGTGAGCGCCCCGCAACCGCTCGGTCTCGACCCTTCGCAGATTCTCCCGCTCATGCGCACGATCGCGTCGTCGGGCAAACTCACGAGCCTCGAAGTCGTCGAGTTGTCGCCACCGCTCGACGAGTCGAACAAGACGGCGAGGCTTGCTGCGACGATCGTCGCCGATTGCATTCATACAATCGGCGCAGTCGACCGATGAGGCCGACGCGACCGCGCGATCGAGTACCGCTCACATGCGATTCGCTTTGGAGACATGCGAATATCGAAACAATGGCGATCGACGACGCCGGCGACACCATAGTGGTGACCGACGGAGCGGTCGCTGTTACAGGCGGCAAGATCGTATGGCTCGGCCCGACCGACGCCATCCCTCCGACCCTGGCCCGACAGGCCGGTCGAATTCATGACCTCGAGGGCCGCTGGGTCACGCCCGGCCTCATCGACTGCCACACCCACATCGTCTACGGTGGTAGCCGCGCCCGCGAATTCGAAATGCGTTTGAACGGCGCGAGCTACGCCGAGATCGCTGCGACAGGTGGGGGCATACTCTCGACAGTCGAAGCGACACGGGCCGCAAGCGCCGACACCCTCTTGCACGACGCGGTGAGCCGTGTTCGAAACCTATGCGCCGAGGGTGTGACGACGATCGAAATCAAGTCGGGCTACGGGCTCGATATCGCCACAGAGCTCAAGATGCTCGAGGTCGCGCGGCGCATCTCCGACCACCTCCCGATCGAGGTCGTCACGACGTTTCTTGGCGCTCACGCCGTGCCGCCCGAGTATGCAGGTCAGCCCGATGCCTACGTCCGCTATGTCTGCGACACGGTATTGCCCGAAGTGGCGGACACCGGCCTCGCCGACGCTGTCGACACGTTTTGTGAGACCATTGCGTTCAGCCCTCGGCAAGTCGCGTCTGTATTCGAACGGGCAGCCGAGCTTGGCTTGAGCGTGAAACTCCACGCCGAACAGCTGTCTGACTCCGGCGGCGGCGCGTTGGCAGCGCGGTATAGGGCTCTTTCGGCGGACCACCTCGACCATCTCAGCGCCGCTTCGGCGAAGGCGATGGCCGATGCCGGCACGGTCGGCGTCGTCTTGCCCGGCGCGTACTACTTCTTGCAAGGAACGCAACCACCGCCAATCGATCTGATGCGAACCCTGGGCATGCGAATTGCGATCGCGACCGACAGCAATCCCGGTACGTCGCCGACAACGTCGTTGCTCTTGATGATGAACATGGCGTGCGTGTTGTTTTCGATGACGCCGAGTGAGGCCTTGGTAGGGCTGACTCGCAACGCTGCAAAAGCACTCGGGCTATCGGAGACTCACGGCAGTCTCGAGGTTGGCAAGACGGCCGACTTCGTCGCGTGGGACGTCGACGGCGCCGTCGACCTGGCATACCGGTTCGGCGCCAACCCATGTGCCTTCGTCGTCAAGGCGGGGCGCATCGTACATCGAGCTGCATCGACTTAGATTCCGAGTTGGACGTTGAATGGGCAAGGGCGTGGAATTGTTCCCAGCGTTTGGCGCTTACCGGCGGCGCGATCCTACGGGCCGAACTTCGATGTATCCAGCAGCGCTGAAGTCTCCGCCGAACGCGAAAGCCTCGGTGATCGGACGGTCTCCCATGACCTGGAAGCTCGTTGCGTCGACAAATGAGTATTCGCGTTCGTCGCGACGGCGAAGCCAATCCCACGCGGCGTCTTCTTGGCTAACGGTGACTCTGTGGATGACGAGTTTTCGGGTTGCCGTGAGCGTATTGATGCGATCGAGGTACGCGACGGCGGTGGAGTGGCTGTCTTTGCGTCGCAGGAAGGTCCAGCACTCGCCAACGACGAGGTTCGTCGTGAGCAGCTTCTCGGCGTGGCCGCGGTTTGCAAGTACCTGCATGGCAGCGTCATGGTGGCGGTCGTTCGGGAGTGCCCAGGCGACCCACCAACTGGTGTCGGCGAATTTCACGTATCGTACACGATGCGATCGATCTCGTCTTCGGCAGTAGTAACGGCAGAAGACCCGAACCCCGCGAGGTCGCGAAATGGATCATGACTAGCGCCTTCGCGCGTCTCGTCATATTCGTCGGCAAGTTCAGATCGCAGCCCTTGGCGTATCAGGGCGGATTTGGACATGCCTCTACGTTCGGCCTCGTCGGCCGCAGCTCGATCCAGCTCGACCGGTATCATGATCGTTATTGATTTCAAGGCAGCATTCCAGTATGCGTATCCACGATATAGCATACCTCAATATGTATCCAGATGTATCATACATATGCCGTGGTCTTCCTCGGGCGGCAAGGGCCGCCGCAGAATAAGTGGCGCGTTGTCGGCCCTCGGCGCCCCTGGCTGCGTTGCTCCTCCATCCTTCGGGGCGCTGCCGGGGTGAGACCCAAATAGCCACGTTTGAGTACGCGGGTGCGGGTTTTCGGGCGCGTTTGATTAGCGTTGCGTGTGTGGGCTGCTGGTGGTGGTCTTGCGTTTGCTACGCGGCGTCGGCCGCGGGTTCGATTGTGACTTTGAGGTCGAGCGCTTCGAGTTGGCTCACGAGTCGTCGTTGTCGTTTGAGCGGGTCGATCTTTTGGTCGTAGTGGTCGGCGCCGAGTTCTTCATATGTAGCGTCGGGTTCTGAGAGGATGTGCCAGATGATTTTGAGGATGGTATGGCCGATCGCGACCGCAGCCCGCTCGGTTCCACGCCGTTTCGCGATCCGCCAGAATTTCGACCGGAGGTGAGTGTTATTCGTACGGGATGCGACCCATCCGCATTGCGTGAGGATTCCGCTCAACCAGGGGTTGCCCTTACGAGTCTTCGTCGAAAAGTGTTTTCCGGCTGACTCGTTGTTACCTGGACACAAACCTGCCCACGAGGCAAGATGACCAGCTGTGGGGAAACGACCTAACTTCGCCCTCCCGGAAATAGGCGACAGGCCATACCCATACATCTACCCATAGCGGCGTAGCCGTTTGTTTGGGTGTGAGTAGTTCATTTTGTCCACGCCACCGATGAGCACTACAACGAATGTTGTAGCGAGACTGGCCGAAACGAGAAGTCTCCGGCGTTCGCACGCAGATTTTTGTCGATGGCAGCCAACGCCGTCGTCGTTTGGTGGGCTCTCTGGGCCATGGGGGCACTTTTCATTGCGATCGTGCTCCTGATCACGCGATGGCAAAGCCGGCGGCTTGCAGGTCACACTGCGCGAGCGTCATGTCCGGACTCAAGCCCTGCAAGTTTGCAGTGAGATCGATACCCTGCGTTCGCGGCGTCAAGGCATCCCTATTTCTTCGTCGTTACTCGACAGATGTCATGATCTGTGTCGCCCGACGCGCGAGATGTCATCCATTGTTCGGGTATGCCTGGAAACAACATGACATCTCCACGCCGCGACTAAGTTTCCCCGCGGGCCAATTTGACGTGATCGCCCCGTCGCTAACGTTCGAAAATTCACAAAGCCTCCCTTCTCGGCCGACGAGGCCGCAACGACCCTCGACGCAGCGACGATCGAAGTGCACAGCGACAGTCAAAATGATCATGGCGTCGGGGACGCGGAGCAGCACGTCCCGCTTGCCTTGGATCCCGATCTCGAGATTCGCGAGCAGCAGCCGAAAACGTTGCGCGAACCACATCGCTTGTTCGTCGGTGTCGCGATGGATCGGGATGTCGATAGACACAGCAGGACCTCCATGTTTTCAGGTCCGAGGTCGGGGCGGGCTGATCGCTCGGTCGTACACGTCGAGCCAGGCCCTGACGATCGAAATGTCGTCGATTGCCCCCGGAATTGACACCGATCGACGACATTTCTCACGACGAATGCGCCTGACTGAACGAGTACCGCACCGCTAGCCTCTCGAAGACGAACGGACCGGGTACGGGGCTCCATATGTCGACAGGCGCATCAGACGAGCAAATATTTGACGGCCCCGATGACCTGCGAGTATTCAGCTACGCCGTGTCCGAAAAGTCCGAACTGTACATCGACGTGCTCGACGCGATGCTCGCAGCGAAAGAACGGTTCCGGCTCCAGGTGCGCCCCGCTGAACTCGCCCGCGACATTCTGGGCGCCACAGGGCGTCCCCGTTGTGTAGCCGACGTCACGACGGCGCTCGAACGCCTCGAAGAATCGTCCAACCTGAAACGGACGTATGACACGGCGGCGCCTGAAACCCTCGACGAGTTCTACCGCAAGCGGTTCCTCTATCAGTTGACGCCGGAAGGCATCGCGGCACACGACGGCGTCAGAGCCGTACGCGCGTCGCGAATCAGCGCAGGTGGACGTCTCTCGGCGGTACTGCTGCCAGGCATTATCGAGCGGCTCGAAGCGATTCGTGTCGAATCCGACGAAGCCGAACCCGATCCGGCCCGCCTCTATTCACTCTTCATCGATCTCTTTGGCGCGTTCACAGAACTCGCCGACAACGCGAGCCGCTACATGAACGACTTGTCGATCGAAACGGCCGCGATCGCCGGCGACGACAACAGCTTCAACGCCTACAAACAGGCCGTTCTCGCATATTTGAACGAGTTCGTCGCCCGCCTCGCCGACATGGTGCCTGAGATTGGAGCGCTGATTTCGACGCTCGACGACGACGTCGGCCATCTCATCGAACTCGCCGCGTCATCAGACGTCGCCCCGTCTCGTGACGGAACCGACGACAGTCCGCGAGTCTCGCTCACGGCGCGCTGGCGGGGCGTGCGCACTTGGTTCCTCGAAGAAGACGACGACATGCCGGTTGCCCAAGCGCTACGCCTCGCAATGCTCGAGGCGCTGAACCGTATCCTCGCCGCGGTGCGCCGAGTGAACGAACGGCATCTGCGTCGCGTTTCGCGTGAAGCCGACTTCGTCCAGCTCGCCCGATGGTTCGCCGAGTCCACCGAAGACACAGCAGCGATGCTCTGGGACTCGGCGTTCGGGCTGTACCGCTGCCGACATTTCGTCCACGCGGCGGGCGACGAAGGCGAGATGCGGGGTCGTAGCTTCTGGGATGCCGACGTCGCCGAAATCGCCCCGCGCCTGAGAACGTCGGGAACCCGTTCGGGGCCGGGACGCCCCGGCCGAACAGCCGACTACAGCGCCGCAAAACGCAAGCGCCTCGCCGAGCTACGCGAACGCCACCGTCGAGCCGCCGCCGCAATCGAGCGCCTCGACCAACGCACGCCGGCCCGACTATCCGATCTCGGGCCGCTCGATGCCGACGAGTTCGAACAGTTTCTCGTAATGATCAGCGCGGCTCTATCCGTCGGCCCAGCCGCGGGCGGTGAACGGGCCGCGAACGCTGTCGAGGCATCGATCGAACTGCGCCCCGCTGTCGATCCTGCCAACTCGGCTCGCGGCGCGGCGATGGTCGAAGTCAAAACCGAAACCGGTTCGTTGTGGTGTAACGACTACCTCATCGACGTCCGACAGGGTCGTGTCCAAACAGACCGGCAGGTATCGTGAACGACGGATTCGGCGACGCGGTTCGGGCTCTGTTGGACCAACCACTCATCGCAACGTCTGATCCTGCAGCGCTTGCACTCGTCCGCCGCCACCGCGTCGAGCTTAGAAAGTGGTTCGCCGACGAACTCGGCTACCGCCTAGACGCAACCCGTCGCGATGTCGTGCGCCTCGCCAAGCTCCCCGGCCCCGGCCATGTGCCCCGCGGCGTCAAGACCCGGCAGGGCCGCCGGTTCGACGGTCGACGATACGCACTCGTCTGCTTGGTCTTGGCCGCTGTCGAAGCGTCGGGTGAACGTTGCACACTCGCAGAACTTTTCGACGACGTAGCAGCGCGTGCAGCAGGCGTCGACCGCCTCGACTTCGATGCCGACACCGGCGCCGACCGACGCTCGTTTATCCAAGGCGTCCAGGCCGTGGCGGACCTCGGCGTCCTCGAGCGCGCCGAAGGCGAGGAAGACCAATTCGCCCGCGGCGTCGCCGGCGCCGACGCGCTCTATCGGATCGACCGCGAACGTCTCGCCCTGCTGCCGACGGCGCCGCAGCCTCCTTCACTTGCCGCATCGCCCGACGATGTCGGATTCGAGCCGTACCCCGACACCGAATTCGGACGTTCCCGTCGGCGCCGCCATCGAGTCACCCGTGCGCTCATCGAAGAACCCGTCGTATACAGCGACGACCTCGACGTCGAAGAGCACACCTATTTCCGATTACAACGTGGTCGCCTGGAACGGCTCCTCGACGAAGTCGTCGGGCTCTCACTCGAGATCCGCTCCGAAGGATTCGTCGCCGTCGATGAACACGCTGAACTCACAGACTTGAGATGGCCCGATTTCGGGAGCGCTCAGACGGCCGCGTTGCGGATCTGCGATGAGCTGCGCGCCAGACGTGTCGCCCGGTGTGTCGCCCGATGTGTCGACGGTCGCAATGCGACATGGGCTGACAGCGAGGTCGTCGAGTTCGTCCGCAGTCTCGCCGACGAATACCGCGGGCGTTGGCGCAAACACGCCGACACCGATGCCGGAGCCGCCGAGCTGGCGACCGAAGCGGTCGACATTCTCGTCTCTGCGCGCCTCGTCGAACGCGTCATAGATGGCATCGAAGCGATGGACGCCATCGGCCGTTTCGCAACCGCCGACACCGATCAGCCCGACCGCGCCGCAAAACTGACCGGAATCCTATGACTGCGACGGTGCCCGATCTCGCGGTCCAACTCGACGACAATCTTCCGGTCGCGTCGAGCCCACGATTCAAGCCGCTGCGCGCCGGCATCCGTAACGTCTGGGAATACGACGATCAAGAGTTCTGGTTCGCCGACGGACGGCTCCTTCTGCGCGGGCAGAACACGGCGGGCAAGTCCAAAGCGCTGGAGTTGCTTTTCCCCTTTGTCCTCGACGGCGACACTCGGTCCGAGCGTCTGGACCCGTTCGGGTCGAAGTCGAAAACGATGTACTGGAATCTCATCGACTTCGACGATCGCGCCACGGCGATCGGCTACTGCTGGGCAGAGTTCGGCCGTGTCGACGAAGGTGGCGACGCGACGTATGTGACCTGTATCGTCGGCATGCGAGCGGCCCGCTCGGCGGGGCGCAAGGTCGACACATGGTTCGCCGTCACCCCAGCACGCATCGGTCGTGACATCGAACTCGCTCCCGACGACTACCCGATCACGGCCGACAAATTGCGAGATATCCTGCCCGACGCCAGCCTGTTCACGCGAACGGCGCGTGAACACCGGGGCGCAGTCGACACCGAACTCTTCGGGCTCGGGCCCGAACGCTATGACGCGCTCCTCCACCTGCTTCGCCAACTCCGTCGTCCGAAACTCTCCGAAAAGCTCGACATGGCGAGCCTCGGCGACTACCTCGCCGACGCGCTACCGCCTCTGAACCAGCAGCGTATCGAGGTACTCGCACGTGCGTTCGGCAGACTCGACGATGAAGCGTCAGAACTCGAAACGCTCGAGGCGTCGTTGTCTGAAGTCGAATCCTTCATGGATCCGTATACAGAACACGCAAAGCTGCTCACCCGCCTGCGCTGTGACGCTGTTCGGTCGGCCGCGTCGAAACTCGACGCCGTCACGGCAACCGAACGAGTCCAGCGCGAACACAAAGACACGGCGAACAGCGAACTCGACGAGATCGAGAAATCACTGCGCTCGCTCGCCGAACAGATCGAACAACTCGAGGGCGCACTCGCCGGTCTCGACATGTCGAAGGTGCACGCACTCGACGAAGTTCGCCGACGGGCAACCGAAGCGCGGGGCTATGCCGACACGCTGATCCAAGTCCGCGACCGCGACCGCGACGCCGCAAAACGTAGTGGAGACACGGCCGAACGAACTGCTGCCGATGCTGCTGAAGCGGCAACGTCATATGCCGGCCACGACATCGAATGCGCAATCGCCGCCACCAACGCTCGGCTCGACACCTTGCACGGCGCACAGCGTGAGCAATTCCGTACGAACCCCGAGGGTGCAGCGCTGGCGCTCGACGAAGCGGCGACACGTCGCTTCGACCTGTTGAACGCCGTGCGGGGCGCTGCGAAACAGGCGTCGAAAGCCGAGGACAAGATTCGCGTCGCGCGCATAGCGCGCGACGACGCCGAAGCTGAAGCAGAGTCGGCGCGCAACACACTCGAGCTGAGCGAGGCAAGCGCCGAACGCTCCGAGGGCGATTTCACCGATGCTCTCATCGACTGGGCCAGATCGACGACCATCGAGCTGGCAGCTTCATACCCCGACGATGCCATAGCGTCGGTACACGCAGGCAACGACGAGTTCCCCACCGAAATCTTCGACCGAGCACAATCCGAGCTATTCGAAGCACGGGCCGAAATACGAGCGACGATACGAGCGACCGAGTCGCGTCGCAACGAACTCGCCGACAAACTCACCGAAGTCGAGTCCGAAACAGCCGACGCCCCGCAACCGACGGCGGGGCGCCCCGGCCGACGACCCGATGGATCTGCCCCGCTTTGGGCATGCGTCGACTTCGCCCCCGACCTCGACGAAACCCAACGTGCAAACCTCGAAGCCGCGCTCGAAGCAGCCGGACTGCTCGACGCTCTCATAACGCCATCGGGCGACGTCCTGGCCGCCGAAACGCTCGACACATGGCTCGTACCGGGCGCCGGCGAGCCCGGCGATTGGCTGATACCCGACCCGCACGCTCCGATCGATCGCGAATCGGTGACGGGAGCGCTTGCAGCGTTGGCGGGCGCCGAAGCGGACGGCACTTGGTCGGGAACGGGCCTTGCGGGGCGCTGGACGAAACCCGAAGCCGAATTCATCGGCGCCGCGGCGCGAGCAGCCGCACGCGAGCGCAGGATCGCAAACCTGGTCGAACGCATTGCCGCACTCGACACTGAACTCGGTGAACTCGGCGCGGCAGACACCGACTTCGTCGCAGCGGAACGCAAGCTCGCGCATGACCGAGAAAACTTCCCGTCCAGCCAGGCATTGCGTATAGCGCTACACGACGCCGAACGTGCACAGCTCGAGTCTTCGAGACGCTGCGAAGTAGCCACGCGAGCCGCCACGCGGCTTTCCGACGTGCAGCAACGAGCCGCCGCAATCTTCGAGACGCTCGCGGTCGCAGAAATCGCCGCCGAATGCCGCGTCGACCAACTCGAAGACGCCACGCTCGCGCTCGGGTTGTACCGGCGGCGGCTGATCGACCTGCGGTCCGCATCCGAAAAGTCGAACCGACTCGCGAAACTCGCGATCGAAGCATCCGATGATGAGCAGCGCCTCGATGCGATCGCGGCAGAGTCGACGCGCCAAGCCGACACGGCAGACCAATCCGCCGTCCGGGCGCGGGGCGAAGCAGACGAGCTGTTCCGTACATCGGGCGCAGACATCGAAACAATTGTCGACAGAAAAACCGAACTCACCGCGCAGCGCCACGGTGCGCGCTCCGAACAACGGGACTGCTCGACCGCCCGCGACGACGCTCGAGAGCGACTCACACGCGCCGAGACGCTGCTGGCCCAAACCGAGGCCGCGCGCAGCGACGCAGAAACGCGCCGAGGCGAAACGCTCACAGCGCTCTCACAGATCGCTGCAACCGAACTGGTCGCTCTCGCAGGTTGTGCTGTCGAGCCAGACACCGATCTCACCGCTGTGACGGCGGGCCTCATGTTCGCCCGCGCCGCGCACGCGACGCTCGCCGAAATCACCGTCGACCAGGCCGCACGCGACCGTGTGAGTAATCGGCTTCACCGAAGCTTTTCGACATTGCGATCCCAACTCGGCGCATCGTTCGATCCTTATCTCGACACAACCGACGGCATCGAGCTCTGTTCGGCAACACTCAACGGCAAACCAGCCGGCATCGCGGAACTCGCGACGAGCCTCGAAGACCAAGTCGAACGACGTCGCTCCACCCTCACCGACGCCGAACGTGAACTGATCGAGAAGCATCTTCTCAACGAGGTCGGCGCCCACCTCGGTGAACGCGTACACGCAGGTTGGACGCTCGTAAAACGCATGAACGATCAGTTGAAGGCACACCCGACCCGCGGCGGCGTCACGTTGCGCCTCGACTGGGAACCGGCGCCCGACGCCGACACCGCAGCGCTACGACTCCTGCAAAGCGACGTGTCGATTCTCGACGACAAACAGCGTTCCACACTCGCCTCTTTCCTCCAAGAACGAGTGCGGATCGCACGCGACGACGCCGAAGGACACGACGCAGTCGAAAGGCTCGCCAACGCTCTCGACTATCGGCGTTGGCATCGGTTCGCGATCACGCGAATCACCACCGACGGCAAGTCCCAACGGCTCACGGCACGCACTCAGGGCACCGGATCGGGCGGCGAACAGGCAAAACTCGCGCATCTGCCGCTATTCGCCGCGACCGCCGCTTACTACATGTCGGCCGCTCCGAGCGCGCCGCATCTGCTCATGCTCGACGAAGCGTTCGCCGGCATCGACGACGACCAAAAGGCGGACTGTATGGCAATGCTCGTCGATCTCGACCTCGACGTGATCCTCACCAACTACGCCGAGTTCGGCTGTTACCCCGAAGTTCCCGCCCTCGCCATCTACCACCTCGAACGCACCCCCGGAACGCTCGGCGTCACGGCTCTGCGATTTGTCTGGGACGGCTCGTCGCGGCGCGAAAACGATCCGTTCCTGGACCGCCAAGACGCACCGCCCGACACCGGCCTGTTCATGTGAACCTCGCCGACGAGCGCCTGCGCCCGCTCTGGGTCGCGGCGCATCGACGCTTGGAGCGGGGCGCCGCAGACACACAGTCGCCAAGCTTCGTCGTGCGCCGGCCCAGCGACGACGAACGCAGCGCAATCGATCGACTTCTGGGTCGCCGTAGCCGTGGACGCGACCTTCGAGTACGTCTCGCCGAACTCGAAGACGTGCTGGCGCGCCTCGGGACGACAGTTTGCGAAGTCACCGAATCGGTCGTCGGCCCGGTGCGCGATCGCTGCGTCGAACGCGCCGCCTCTGCCGCTCGAGACGCCAAACTCTGGAGCGCATTCACAAGCCATGACGCGCTCGAAGCGCACGCCGACCTGCGCCCGTGGCTCGACGACCTGCGCTCGTCGGGGCGCTGGCGCCGTCTCGATCATCCCGAAACCGACATCGACGCAATGCTCGAGGTTCTGGTCCGCCTACCCGCGCCGACCCCGATCGGGCGCTCTCGCCTCGCAGCCGACACGCTTGGGGCGTCCCATGCCCTCGACGACACCGAACCGGCCGGACGTCTCGTTTTCGGGGCGCTCGCATACCTGTCCGGCGTTGGGGCGGGTCAAACGAGCCGTGGGTTGCCGGGCACGGCGAACGACCGGCGAACCATCTGGGCGGAGTTTGGCGTCGAGGTCGACGACACGTCGTCGACCGTACTCACCGCGAACCTGCGCCCCGCACCCGCCGGACCCGTGACCGAAGCGGCGGGGCGCTGGGCCGACAGTTCGGTACCGCTCGTGATCCCGCTCGCCGCCGTCGACGCCGAAGCCTGGACTGTCGTGATCGGCTCGCAGATCTGGATCTGCGAAAACCCGGCCGTCCTGTCGGCCGGCGCCTCAACCGGTCGCCCACTCATCTGCATAGAGGGCCAGCCGTCGGCTGCGGCGATCGGTCTGCTCGGCTCGCTTACACGCTGCGGCGCCCGACTCTCATACCACGGCGACTTCGGCGTCGGCGGCATCGCCATCGCGAACTCGGTCATCGCGACGTTCGGCGCAGATCCTTGGCGGATGTCCGTCAACGATCACCGTGAAGCTCTCGCAGGCGCCCCGCCCGGCGCCCGGCTGCCGGCCCTGCGGGGCGCCGTGCCCGAAGCAGTCTGGGACGCCGACCTCGCCGGAGCAATCAACGACTCAGGCGTCGAGATCGAGGAGGAACTCGTCTTGGACGACCTGATCGAAGATCTCGAGCGGGGCGCCGTCGGCTGAAGTTGCTTGATTGTCGCCGTCGCCGGCCCGGCCGGCGCCTCACAGCATCCGCATCGAGAGCCCTCCACTGTCGGTCAGGGCCCGTCGTCAATCGACTCTTGGAACGTCATGTGACCAGGAGCGCCGGTAGATGATCTTCGATCGTATTGAAATCGGTATTGTCCCGTGTGACCAAGGCGAGGTTATGTTCTGCCGCTGTCGCTGCGATCCACAGATCGTTTGCTCGTCTTCTCGGTTGTTGTTTGGCCAAGCTCATGGAGTCTGCCAATGCGCCGTATTTCCTGGCTACTGCGGCATCGATATCGAAGGGCGAACGGTATCTTTCAGAGACGGCCGTGAGGAACGCTAGGCGTGCTGGGCGTGTCTTCGCTGTCGCTTTGAGGACGCCGAAATGGAGTTCTCCGATCGTGATGACTGAAATGCCTAGAGATGCTCCGGGGAACCTGTCGGCAATCTGCGGAGCAATATGGTGTAGATCGATTAACGCAGACGTGTCGAGCAAAACCCGAAGTGGATTCTCAGTATCCATGCGGCCTAGGTGTTGTCGGTCGCGACGTGTCGGTCTCGATCACTCACTGTGTGCTCCAGGGGTCAGTCGGTTCGCCGTCAAGCATCGTGTCAAACTCGGCGATGTCGTCTTTCAACGCCTGGCCCTGCGAAGTGCTGATACCAACCTCGAGAGCGTCTTCGAGCCGAATCGTGGCGGGCGCCGTGACGGGGCCGATTTCGGCGGCTGGCCTCCGATCGACAGTCACAATGAAGCGTTCGCCGCGCTCGGCTGCTCGCAAAATCTTGCTCACATCGTTGCGTAGGGTTCGTGCAGGGATCGTTTCCATGCGAATAGTGTAGCAGAAATGCTACGACACTGCTGATAGTTTGAGTAGCGAGGACATCGTCGTCCTGTCTGGCCTCGCTTCGATCTGGTATCTCGTGCGGGTCCGACCGCGACTGCGCCGAGCCGAACCTTCCAACAACGGAGCGTCGGGTTGCTCTTGCCGGTGAGAGTCGCCCCGGTCTGAGCGGTCGGGCAGGCGGGATTCGAACCCGCGACCTCCGGTCCCCCAGACCGGTGCGCTAACCAAGCTGCGCCACTGCCCGCAAGCGAGCATCGTACCAGCCGCCTGCCGCTGCACCGTCGGGAGATGTCGGCGGTGTCGTTGGGCCGCGGCGCGTGGCCTCGCCGGTTGCTCACCCGGGTAACGTTCAAGACCGTCAACGCTCTTGTCGATCGACAAACGACGGTTCGAGGCGCCCCGAGCGCCTCTCCGCGTCCGTTCGACGACGGCGTGGGCTACCAAGAATCAATCTAGACCGAGGACGACTGACCATGACCGACGACGACATCAAACACAGCGACGAAGTCCTGAGGGGACGCAAAGCGCGCAAGGCAGCGCGACGCTTGCGCAAAGAGGCGAAACGCACCGTCCACGGAGCGAAGAAGAGCGCGAAAAAGTCTCGCAGGGCCGCAAAGAAAGAGCGCAAACAGGCCCGCTCCGCCGCCAAGGCTCAGGCGAAAAACCTGCGAACCGAGGCGAAGAAGATCCGAGACGCTGCAAAGTACGCGTAGCGTCGCGCCAAATCGTCAGAAGAGCCAAGTGACCATCTGGACGATACGCCACGCGAGGTAGACAACGAATGCAACGACGAGGACCGCCAGGCTTATCGGCATGCGCGTTGGGACTTTGCCCTCGATGACATCGCCGCTTTCGAACGCGACCTTGGCCGGCGGCGCCTTGTCTGATCCACAGTTCGGGCACGAACCCGTCGGTTTTGGCCAGATCCAATCGCATTCCGGGCATTTGCGAGGCATCCAATCATCCTAGGTGTGTGCTGATCTTATCGTCTTCGCGTTCTGGCGGCCACGATCGAGCCTGGTCTGCGTTGCTCCTCACCTACTACTCGACCGGAGCGCACCGCCCCGCTCGCCCTCGAACCCGGTCGGTCAAACTGGCGGCACTCCGTGACGGCGCCCCGAGAACTCCCGTCCCTTCCATGCCGCCGCGCCGAATCTCGCGATCAACTGCGCACGCAGGTCGGCCGGCTCGACGACGGCGTCGATCACGTTCTCGGACGCAAGGCGCAGCAAGTCGACATCTTCGGCATACTCGGCCCTCTTGACGGCGACGAACGCGTCCCGCTCGTCTTCAGGCAACGCTTGGATCTGGTTGAAGAACACGGCATTCACCGCCGCCTCGGGCCCCATGACCGCTATCTCTGCGGTCGGCAGCGCGAGTGTCGCGATCGGTTCGAATCCGGGCCCGGCCATCGCGTACAGGCCCGCCCCGAACGCCTTGCGCACGACTACGCATATTTTCGGGACGGTCGCTTCGGCGACCGCAGTGATCATCTTCGCCCCGTGTCGGATGATGCCTTGACGTTCGACTACGGAACCAATCATGAACCCGGGGACGTCTGCGAGAAATACCAATGGCAGGTTGAACGCGTCGCAAAGCCAGATGAATCGTGCTGCTTTGTCGGCGGAATCGATGAAAAGGACCCCACCCTTCACACACGGCTGGTTTGCGACGATGCCGACCGCCTCACCGTCGATTCGAGCGAATCCGATGACTAGTTCGGCCGCCCACCGCTCCTTGATCTCCAAGAAGCTGCCACCGTCGACGACCGAATCGATCACGTCACGAATGTCGTATGCCGCCTTGTCGTCGGACGGGACGATCGAAGCGATGTCACTCGGCGCCCTGAGCGTGTCGGCCGGCTCGACACGGTTCGGACGCAACTGCCAATTCTGCGGCAGGTAACTCAAGAAGTCCTTTGCTGTTTCGATCGCCTCCTCGTCTGAGGTCGCCAAGAAGTCGCCGCTGCCCGAATCCGCGGTATGGACGCGTGCTCCGCCCATTGCCTCGAGCGTCGTGTCTTCGCCGACGACCATTTGCGCCATGCGAGGCGAGCCGAGATACATCGACGCGTTGGCGTCGACCATGATCACTACGTCACAGAATGCCGGGATGTATGCCCCGCCGGCAGCCGAAGGGCCGAACAGGCAGCAAATCTGCGGAACACGGCCCGACAATCTGACCTGGTTGTGGAAGATCTTGCCCGCGCCGCGGCGCCCGGGAAACAGATCGACCTGGTCGGTTATGCGAGCCCCGGCCGAGTCGATCAGGTAAAAGATCGGGATCTCATCGCGGTAAGCGACCTCGGTGATTCGGATGATCTTTTCGACTGTGCGCGCTCCCCAACTCCCCGCCTTGACGGTCGGGTCGTTCGCCATGATCGCCACGACCCGGCCTGAGATCCGCCCCGTCCCGCAAACGACACCGTCGGCCGAGAGTCCCTCGGCGAGCGCGTTCGCGTAGAAGCCGTCCTCTACGAATGAGCCCTCGTCGACGAGGCGCGCAATGCGATCGCGGACGAACATCTTGTTTTGGCTGACGAGCTTGGCGTGACCCCGAGCCGGGCCACCGCTCCGAATCCGCCCTGCTATCTCGCCCCAATCGTGCGCTCCGCCCATTTCTGCGTTCGGCTCTGGCGCACCGTCTGAATCCACCCGACTCACTTACCCGTTCGTTTGGCTTCGCGCACCTTGACCTTGAACCTGATCGGCGTGCCGGAGAACTCGAACGCTGAACGCATTCGCCGGTCGAGGTAGCGAAGGTAGTCGACACCGATCTTGCGGTTCGTAAACAAGATGAAAGTCGGCGGGCTCTGTCGCGCCTGCGTGGCGTAGCGAATACGCGAACCGACCCCACCGACCATTGGCGCCGGATGGCGGTTCTGCGCTTCGTCGATCACCTTCATGATCGCGCGAGTCGACACCCGCAGGCTGTGGTGTTCGCTCACTTCAGCGAGTAGCGCACCTAGCTTGCCGACGTTCGCTCCCGACAACGCGGACGTACGCAGAATCGGCGCCCAAGCGCAAAACTTCAGCTCCTCGCGGACCTGATCGACAGCCTCGGTACGGTCTTCGCCGTGGAGTAGATCCCATTTGTTCAAAATGATGATCATCGACAGCCCGGCGTCGATCACCTCTTCGGCGATCTTTTGATCGGCGAACGTACAACCCTCGGTCGCGTCGATCACCAATAGTGCGACGTCGGCACGCTCGACCGCTTTGATCGCTCTTACACGTCCGTAGTATTCGGTTCGGTCGTCGACGCGTGCCCGCCGTCGCAGTCCGGCAGTGTCGACGAGCCGGTAACCCACGCCGTCGATCTCGACGAGCGTGTCGACACTGTCTCGAGTCGTTCCAGGCATATCGTGGACGATCGTGCGCTCATCTCCGCAAAGGCGGTTGAACAGCGTCGACTTGCCGACGTTGGGACGTCCGACGATCGCGACGGACACGTCGGCGTCGGCGTCGGGCTCGGCGTCTTCGGCCGGCTCGGGCAGCGCTGCGACGACGGCGTCGAGCAGATCGCCCGACCGACGTCCGTGCAGGGCAGACACCGGATATGGCTCACCGAGGCCGAGCGAGTAGAACTCGGCGAGCCCGAACTCGGCCTGGGCGCCGTCGATCTTGTTGATGACCAGCAGGACCGGCACCTGACTGCGTAACAACAGCGACGCTGCGCCGGAATCCTCGCTCATGATGCCGACCGTGCCGTCGCAGACCAAAAGCGCCAGATCTGCTTCGTCGATCGCGCGCTCGGCTTGGTCTCGCACAAAACGGTCGATGGCCTCTGCGGGCGTCGGCGTCCAACCACCGGTGTCGACAACGCGAAATTCTCGCCCGTTCCAATCTGCGACGTACTCGCTGCGATCCCGAGTGACACCCGGCTTCTCTTCGACGATAGCGGCGCGGCGTCCGAGAAATCGGTTCAACAGCGTGGACTTGCCGACATTGGGACGCCCGATGATCGCGACCCGCGGCAACTGAGCGCTCATGCGCCGACCGCGATCCGCAGCCCGGTCGCGTCGGTGGAAACGACCCTGACGTCGCGTCCGCCGAGTTTGGCGATGTCTGCGGCCGTGTACTCGTCGAGCGTGCGCCCCTCGCTGAATACGACGTCGGCAATCACCGGTTCTGTCCCGGCGGGCAAAGCGGCAATTGCATCGACCAAGTCCGTTCCACAGAGCAGACCCGAAACGCCGACGTTGCCACCGAAGAAGCGGTTCTCGACGGCTACCACGTCGACGCCGTCGGCGCCCAGCGCGTCGATGAGCGGAGAGATGACCGGGGCGCCGAGTGTTCCGGTGAGGACAGCGACTCGTTCGGTCCTTCGGGGTGCTGCCGGGGTGTCCCCGGGTTCGCCGTGGCTGTGACGGTTCGGTCGATACCCCCACGGCGGCGCCTCGACCGCGCGGTTTGGCGTCGGACGCAGGTCGAACTCGAGCGCGCGCGCCATCCCGATCCCGTTGTCATGCTGCGGAAATCCGTCGTACGCCTCGATGTCGGGGAAATCGTTGCCCGCCATTAGATAGACCTCATCAGACGCGTAGACGAATCCCCGACCGAGCCGCTCGCGCCCAACACTCTGCCAGAACTCGATCGAGTCGAGCACGCGGACTGCATCCGATCTCGTCGGCGCTCGCAGGCCCTTCTCTGTGTTGAAGCGCGAGACGCCGAGTGGGACGACGCCGACGGACGTGAGCTCCGAATAGTCGAAGATCAGGTCGCAGAGCGTTTGATCCAGCACGTCGCCGTCGTTGATTCCCGGACAGCACACGACCTGGGCGTGGACCTCGATGCCGGCGTCGAGCATCGCACGCATCCATCTCAGGCTCATCGCGCCCTTCGGGTTGCGCAGCATTTTCGCACGGAGATGAGCGTCGGTGCAGTGCACGCTCACATACATGGGCGAGATCCGCTCTTCGACGATACGTTCGAGATCGGCCTCGGTAAACCGGGTCAAGGTCGTGAAGTTGCCGTACAACGCCGAAAGCCGATAGTCATCGTCTTTGAGGTACAACGACTTGCGCATCTGCTTTGGCAGTTGATAGATGAAGCAGAATTCGCAGTGGTTGTCACACGTCATGACGTCGTCGAAAACCGCGCCGTCGAGTGTCGCCCCACTCAGAGCTGCGGCCGGCACCGTTCGTCCGTCGGCGAGATCGGCAACGGTACCGGGGCCTGCGGCGAGTCGCGCATAGTCGAGTAGGTCGCGTGGTGTGACGCCGCCGACTCGTGCGATCTCGTCACCGCAGGCCAAGCCTGCGGCGGCAGCGGGCGATTCTGGGGCGATGGTCGCGATCTTGATACGCACGATCTCAAAGACTATGCGCTGTGCTACCCACGCGGCCGGGGAAACATGGCCCGCTGGGCCAGTTTGCCGCTTCGCCGGTCTTGTATCAGGAGCGCCCCGCCCCAAAAGATCGAGGCGTCACACCGCAATCGACGAATACGCTCTAATGTATGGATTCGAGTCGTATCGAGCGCGTGATTGTCTGCGAACCGCGCGGATTCTGCGCAGGTGTCGAGATGGCTGTGAAGGCGCTCGGCTGGATGTTGCGCATCTTCGGGTCTCCCGTCTACTGCTACCACGAGATCGTTCACAACAAACTCGTCGTGAAAGAGTTCGAAGACATCGGCGTGATCTTCGTCGACGACGTGAGCAAGGTCCCGGCAGACGCCCCGCTCATGCTCTCGGCGCACGGAACCGCGCCGGATGTAAACGACACTGCACGCCAGGCCGGCAGGGTCGTCGTCGATGCCGTTTGCCCACTCGTCACGAAGGTCCACCACGAAGCGCGTGTGCGGGCGAACAAGGGCTTCCAGATCATCTACGTCGGCCATCACGGCCACGACGAGGCCATCGGGACTGTCGCCGAGGCGCCCCGCGAAATGACGCTGATCGAGACGACAGACGATTTGCACGCAATGCAGATCGACGACGACCGCGAGCTTGCCTTACTCGCTCAGACGACGCTCGCTCACGGCGAATGGTCCGACATCCTCGAAGAGGCGAAGGCCACTCATCCCGGCCTCTGGACGCCGGGTCGCTCCGATCTGTGCTTCGCGACCACGAACCGTCAGGCGGCAGTCAACGAGGTCGCGCCAAAGGTCGACTTGATGCTCATCATCGGCAGCGAGAACTCTTCGAACACTCAGGCGCTCGTGCGCACCGCCGATGCCACCGGATGTCCACGAGCGGTGCGGATCGAGACCGAACGAGACATCACGCCCGAACTGATCGACACGGTTCGAGTCGTCGGTGTGACAGCCGGCGCGTCGGCCGGCGAAGACATCGTGCAGGCCGTCATCAAACGCCTCGACGCCGACAATATCGAATATCGTCGCGTACTCGACGAAGACGAGTATTTCCCGCTCCCCCGCGGGCTTCGTGAATTGGTGCGCGGCCTCGGTACGATCATCGGACTGTCGCTCGGCCACTTCGACGGCAACCGAATGGACGCCGCGGACCGCGACCAGACCGCAAAAGACGTGCTTGCAGCACTTGCCAACCCTTCGGGGCACTGCCGGGGTGTCCCCGGATTGACACGACGAACTACAGATCCCAGGAGCGCTCAGTGACCGACCATCTCATTTCACCACACGGCGGCATCCTCGTCGATCTCGTCACGTCCGACGATAGGGCGTTCGATCTCAAGAAAATCTCCCGCGACTTGCCTTCGTGGGACTTGACCGAGCGTCAGCTCTGCGATCTCGAACTGTTAGCGACCGGTGGTTTTTCGCCGTTGACGGGATTCCTCACCGAAAACGACTACAACGCCGTCTGCGCGAACCTACGCCTCGCCAACGGGACGGTCTGGCCAATTCCGGTCACGCTCGACGTGACCGAAGAGTTCGCGCAGGGTCTTTCCGAAGGATCCCAAGTCGCCCTGCGCGATCCAGAGGGCGTCATGCTTGCGACGCTCACGGTCGACGACGTTTATCGCCCCGATCGCAACGCCGAAGCGGCATCTGTTTTCGGGACGACCAACCCGGAGCATCCGGGAGTATCGCACCTGCTCGAGCGAACCAATCCTGTGTATCTCGGCGGATCGGTCGAATGTGTCGAACTGCCCCACCATTACGATTATGTGACCGAGCGCGCGACTCCGGCCGAGACCCGGGCCGAGTTCTCAAAGCTCGGATGGCACCGCGTCGTCGCGTTCCAGACGCGCAATCCGATGCACCGCGCACATCAGGAGCTCACGATCAGAGCTGCGACCGAAGTCGGCGCGAACCTCCTCATCCACCCTGTCGTCGGGATGACCAAACCGGGCGATGTCGACCACTACACCCGTGTACGTTGCTACCAGGCGATACTCGATCAGTATCCGCACGGCTCGGCAAGACTTGCGCTGCTTCCGCTCGCGATGCGCATGGGCGGCCCGCGCGAAGCAGTGTGGCACGCGATCATCCGCAAGAACTATGGCTGCACTCATTTCATCGTCGGTCGCGACCATGCCGGTCCGGGTTCCGACTCGAGCGGCGAGCCGTTCTACGGCCCGTACGACGCGCAAGAACTCCTCGCGAAATACGCCGACGAAATCGGCGTGACGATGGTTCCGTTCAAGATGATGGTCTATGTACCGCGCCTCGACGAGTACCAGCCGATCGACGAGATCGACGAGGGGACGCAGACCGCGAGCATCTCAGGCACCGAACTGCGCAAGCGCCTCACAGACGGACGTGAAATACCCGAGTGGTTTACCTATCCCGAGGTCGTCAAGGAACTGAGGCGGTCCTACCCGCCCCGCACCGAACAGGGTTTTACCGTCTTCTTCACCGGCTTGTCGGGATCGGGCAAGTCGACGATCGCCAACGTCTTGCAGGTCAAACTTCTCGAGATGGGTGGCCGTCCGATCACGATGCTCGACGGCGACCTGGTCCGCAAGAGCCTTTCATCAGAACTCGGGTTCTCCAAAGAGCACCGCGACATCAACATCCGCCGGATCGGCTGGGTCGCCGCACGGATCACCGAACACCGCGGAATCGCCGTCGCCGCTCCGATTGCGCCGTACGATCAGACGCGCCGCGACGTCCGTGCAAACATCGAGCGTCATGGCGGATTCATTCTCGTACACGTAGCGACGCCACTCGAGGTGTGCGAAGAGCGTGACCGCAAGGGCCTGTATGCCAAGGCTCGCGCAGGAATCATTCCGGAGTTCACCGGAATCTCCGACCCGTACGAAATCCCTGAAGATGCCGACCTATCAATTCAAACCACAGAGTTGACCCCTGAAGAGGCGGCGCAGGAGATCATCATCTACCTCGAGCGCGAGGGTTACGTCGGCACTCAGATCTAGAAGCCTCTGACATACTCGGAACGAGGCAGGCGTTCGAGCGGGCCTTCACCGCCCGCTGCATCGAACGCCGCTTGTATTCCTGTGACGAGTTCGTCGGTGAATCTCTAACTCCGCTTGTTTCGAGCGACTCGCCGGCGGTGTCAGCGCCGGCACGCAGCACACACAATGCTCGCTCCAAGGCGTTTCGGTCCGCCGCCGCACGATTGACAGGAAACGCCCCCATTCCCCGAAAGAACCTGAGTGCCCAATTCCGCTTGAAAAACTCCTGGCGTTGTCAAGACTCGTGCGCGAACTCAACGAACGGCGACCCGGCGATACCACGGTTGTTGCCGGATCTGATGGTTGACTGCCGGACAGCGATGATATATCATACATGATATGGGTGGCTGGGAAATCGAGATGGAACCGGAGGTAGTCGCTTGGTATCGCGGGTTGACCGACAATGAAGCTGGCCGCGCTGCGTTCAGGATCGATTTGCTCGCATCGAAGGGCAATCTGTTGCAGATGCCGCACTCCAAGATGCTTGAAGATGGACTGTGCGAGTTGCGTTTCAGTCTGTCCGATGGTGCGTGGAGGATCACTTACTACTTCGAAAGCAGGCTGATCGTGTTGCTCACGGTGTTTCGCAAGCAGCGAATGAACAAACGGAGTGAAGTCACCCGGGCAATTGCGGCGATGAGACGCTGTCGGGTCGATCACATTGGAGGAGATGATGGCAAGGACTAATTGGCGAGACACCCGCACTCAGGGCAGCGAAAGTGCCGAGTTCAGCGAGGGGTACAACGCCGAACGCAAGGCATACGAACTCGGCGAACAAATGCGTGCACTGCGCGAACGTCGCGGACTCTCGCAAAGCCAACTGGCCGAACTCACCGGCATCGCGCAGCCGAACGTGTCCAGACTCGAAGCCGGCACAACGGGCCTACCCAAACTCGATACTCTGCAACGTATTGCCGAGGCCCTCGAACTGGAGCTGTCGATCACGATTACCGACCCGTCTAGCGACGAAGAACTGACGCTGAATCTGAGCAAGACTGCGTGACGATCCCAACATCTTGACCCGAGTCATGCGGCTTGACCGAACGCATGTTCGACTCTAGAGTCGAACAGTGACCGACCAAAGGGACAGTGCAGTGATTTCGGCGTCCTTGACGGCGAACCCGGGGTCCCCCCGGCAGCGCCCCGATGGATGGGGAGCACTGTTTCATGCGCAACCGTCTAGAAGCCCCTGACGTAGCTCGAGCGCGGCACTCGTTCGAGCGGCCCCTCTCCACCCGCTGCATCGAACGCCGCTTGTATGCCTGCGACGAGTTCGTCGGTGAACTTCAACTCCGCTCGTTTCGAGCGACTCGCCGGCGGTGCGAGCGGCGCCCCGCAGACCATGCGGACCTTCGCCAGTTTGATGCCCGATGACCCTCTCGGTTGGACACTCGCTGAGCCCCCGATACCAACCGGCACGACGACTGCGCCCGAGCGAATTGCGATCCATGCCGGGCCACGGTGGACCTCGGTGATCCGCGGGCCGGAGCGCCGCGTGCCTTCGGGATAGATCCCGAGCACAGCGCCGGCGCTCAACACACGCAATGCGCGCTCCAAGGCATTTCGGTCCGCGGCCGCGCGATTGACGGGAAAGGCCCCCATTCCCCGAAAGAACCTAAGCGCCCAATTCCGTTTGAAAAACTCCTGTTTTGCCATGAAATTGACGGGACGGGCAGTCACAAGCCCTAGAAACGGCGTATCGATATTCGAACGGTGCGACGCAGCCAGCACCACCGGCCCCGAGATCGGGACGTTCGTGCCGCCGACGACCTCGATCTGGAATAGAGCCCTGAATACCGGCTTCGTGATCATGCGAACGCCGGCATAGAGCCAGTTGTCGGTGACGAGCGGCGGATGTTCGTCTTCGGTGAGCCAGTACTGCCGTGCAATCGGATCGTATGTGTCGGGCAACGACCTCTTCGACGTCTCGCCGGCCGCTGCACTCATCGTCTTGCCTCCAAGTCCGCCCACAAGTCGATCACGCGTCGTGTCGCTTCGTCGGCGGTCATCGCGGTCGTGTTGACCTCGACGGCATCGTCGGCCGGGCGCAGCGGCGAGTCGACGCGCGTAGAATCCGCTTCGTCACGCCGTTCGATATCAGACTTCACCGTCGCGAGATTCGTTTCACCGACTTGAGCGGCGCGTCGTCGGGCTCTCACCTGCGCCGACGCCGTCAGATAGATCTTGAGGGGCGCATCCGGAAAAACGACCGTCCCTATGTCACGTCCCTCGACAACCCATGCGCCGGTCCGCGCACAATGACGCTGATGGGCGACAAGAGCCCTGCGAACGCCCGGATGTGCGCTGACGGCCGAGACGTTGCTCGTGACGCGGCGCCCGCGTATCTCTTCGGAGACATCATGCGAGTCGACGAACACGCTCCCATCCCGAGCAAATTCGACGACTGAGCGGCGCGCTATCTCCGACGCGGCCTCGGCGTCGGTCGGGTCGACACCCGCGTCGAGCACAGCCGCTGTGACGGCACGGTATATGGCGCCGGTATCGAGTCGATCGCGTCCGAGTATCTCGGCGACCTGCTTCGATATCGTCGACTTGCCGACCCCCGACGGTCCGTCGATCGCTATGACGTCGTAAGGCACGTCCACTTCGGTCAAGGTCTCGTCAGTCAAGGTCTGGCTCCGAGATCCAGGCCGTGTGCCCTTTCTTCGCGAGCGCTTCAACCGCGTCGTGGGCGGCGTCGATTCCGACGACGGCTACGGTCAGCAGACCCTTGCCACCCTCGGGACTATGACGCAGCTTCAGGTCGACGATATTGATTCCTGCTTCGCCAATTGCAGTCGTGAGCAGCGCAAATTCGCCCGGAACATCGGCAACAGGCACGACGACATCGTGAATCTGAGCCTTGGCCGCAAGGCCGGGCAATGTTCGCCTGGCGTCTTCGGCCTGCGCAAGAATCGAGCGCAGTCCTTCCCGGTCGTCGAGTTCGTTACGCGCTTTGGTCAGCTCGTCGATGAAGTGGTCGAGAACTTCGCGAATCATTGGCGCGTTCTCGTGGAGGATGTCTTCCCACATGACTGGGCTACCGGCCGCAATTCGGGTTACGTCCCGAAAACCGCCGGCAGCGAGACGTAGAACCGTCGGCGAGTCGACGCTGCGCTCGGACGCGACGTTCATCAATGTCGACGCGATCAACTGGGGCACGTGGCTCACGGTCGCAACGACCCGGTCGTGTACGTCCGCGTCGAGGTAGATCGGGGTCGCGTCGACGGCGCGGACCATGTCACTGACGACGGCGACGGCGTCCGCCGACGTGTCCGATGTCGGCGTGATCGCCCAGGATGCGTTCTCGAACAACGAAGGCGACGCCGCTGCGAAACCGTGTTGTTCCGTCCCGGCCATCGGATGCCCGCCCACGAACGAGACATCTTCGGGCAGCCATGACTCGGCGGCACGCACTACCGGCGCCTTCACGCTCCCGACATCGGTGATGATCGTTCCAGGCTGCACCATACTTGCGACCAGTGCGGCGACCTCAGAAATCGACGAAACAGGAACCGCTACAACAACGACTTCGGCATCGGCGACGGTCTCGACGAGTGGTCCATCGGTACGGATTTCGTGGTCGAGACGCCGTCGATCCGCCGGAGTCAACGCAGGGTCGAAAACGGCCGATACGAAGAAATCCGACGAATCTGGCAGTGCAAGCGCGAGAGAACCGCCGATCAGGCCACATCCGACGATTGCAGTGGGACGCCGAGCCATCTCTACAGATCGGGGCGAAGCGACGCGGCATCACGCAAGAACACGTGCTGGACCTTGATGTCGCGGTTGCCGAGATCCGCGTGTACGAGCACGCGCACACATAGTGGCAGGGAGTTCTTCACCGAGAGTTCGCGCGCGTCGAGCAGCGGCACCTCGGTATAGCCGAGTTCACGAACCGCAGACGCCGGAAACGCAGACGTGATGTCGGGCGTCGCGGTGAAGATCATCGAGATGATCTTGTCGGGGTCGAGGTCATTGACTTCGAGAACCTCGTGGAACAGCTCCTGAGTTCGCTTCATGACCTCGAGTCTCGTGTCCTCGTCGAGCGTGATCGCCCCACGAATACCTGCTATCGACATCGGTACGTCCTTGCGTGATTGCGCGTCGTCTCGGCACAGCAAAGATAGTCGTAATCATTTCGAAGCAGCGGCTTCGAGCGCCGCTATCTCGGCGGTCGACAGTCGCCGCCACTTTCCCGGCGCCAACCGTTCGTCGCGCAACGGACCGATTGCCGTGCGGACCAAGCGTTCGACCGGGTGCCCGGCGGTCGCGAGCATCCTGCGTACGATCCTGTTGCGTCCCATCGAGATCTCGAGTTCGACAAGCGTGTGGGAACCGCGCCCTGCAAGGATCCGCGCCTTGTTCGCGCTCGCCGGGCCGTCGTCGAGGGCGACTCCCGATTCGAGCTTTCGAAGAGTGGAACCCGAGACCTTGCCCTTGACCGTGGCTACGTAGGTCTTCACAAGACGATGACGAGGGTGCGCTACGAGTTGAGCAAAGTCGCCGTCGTTTGTGAGCAGTAACAGCCCCTCGGTGTCTTTGTCGAGACGACCTATCGCGAACACTCTGGGTTCGGCCGGAACGAGTTCCATCACCGTTGGCCTACCCTGCGGGTCCGATGCAGTCGTGACACGCCCGCGCGGCTTGTTGAGCAGATATACAACAGTCCGGTCGGGTAGCCGAACGACTACGTCATCGACGGCGACACGATCGCTGCCCGTGGCACGGTCACCGAGCACTGCTGTTCGACCGTTGATCTCGACTCGACCTTGTCGAATCAGGTCTTCGCATTTGCGTCTCGCTCCGAATCCGGCACGGGCGAGGATTTTTTGTACGCGCTCGGGCGGGTCGTGTGTCGTTTCAGCCATGGCCTTCGACATCGGCCCGCAACCGCGCGATCTTCGATTTCACGCGCGCTGCGATATCGGGATGTGATTCGAAATCGCCGGACGACAATGCCGAGTCGTAGCCCGCGGCAGTCTCGGTGTCGGGGACGAACTCCGACAGTGGCGGCAAGTCGTCGATCGACGACAACCCCAACTGTTCGAGGAAAGACCGACTCGTCCCGTACAGCGTGGCCAAGCCGGGTCCGTCATCGACGCCAACGGCAACGATCAGACCCCGCAGGGTCAGGTTTCGCACGATCCCGTCACAGTTCACGCCTCGCACCTCGGCGACCTGAGCCCGGCTCATCGGCTGGCGATATGCGATCACCGCAAGGGTCTCGAGCGCCGCCTTCGACAGTCGCGGGTCGTCCTCGCTCGTGACAAAGCGTTCGACGTATTCGATCGAATCCGGGTGGGAGTAGAAACGCCAACCGCCCCCGACCTCGCGCATGCAAAAACCTCGGCCCTCGAGAGCGTACTCCTCGGCGAGGTCGACGAGCGCTTGTCGAACCTGCGCGACCGGCGCCTCGAGAACCTGAGCGAGCACACCCACCGGAACCGGCGAGTCGGCGACCATGAGTATTGCTTCGAGGTGACGGCGTGCGTCTGGCTTCATTCGGCTGCCTCGACTCTGGCGTCGATCGCCTGCCTGCGACGGTCGACCTGTGTGCCGGCGATCATTTCTTCAGCGCGATCTGAGGTGTACGACGACAGGACGTCTTCGACGATCTCACTGTGTGCGCCGGGATTCCACTCGAGGTCGATGTCAGAGCCGAGATCAGGCTGCGCGACCCGGATTGCTCCAACCCTGAGTAGTTCGAGCACCGCAAGGAAACGAACGATGGCTTCCATCCTGCTGACCCCGTCGCACAACGCTCGAAATGTTGTCTCGGACTCGGATCGCACAACCGCAGCAACATGGCTGATCGCGTCTGTTACCGACGCGTGAATCCCATGGATGTGCTCATCCGGCCGAGGGGGCGTCTCGGCGTCTTCGATCACCGCAGCCGCAATCGTGGCGAGCCCGCGGGGATCGACCTGATCGGCAACGTTCGTCGGCTTGCGAACAGAACGGACGTCGTATGAGCCGCGACGCGCTACGTAGTTCGACGACTCGTCTATCGCGTCGCGCAAGACCTCGGCCACCTCGCGGAACGTCCGTGCCGACAACAGCCGCGCTAACAGCACATCACGCTCAGCATCCACGAGGAGATCCTCGTCGATTTCGATCGGTTCGTCACGAGGTAGAAGCCGCCTCGTCTTGATCTGCATCAGCGTGGTCGCTACGAGCAAGAACTTGCTTACAGTATCGAGTTCGACGACCTCGATCGACCGTATCAACGCAACGAAGTCATCGACGATCTGCGCTACAGAGATTTCGTCGATGGCGAGTTCACGTCGTGCGATCAACTCCACGAGTACCTCGATCGGTCCGTCGAACGCGTCGAGGCGTACGTCGAGGAGATCGCGGCCGGCCACGGCAGTCACAGCCCGATCCCGTCACGAACGCTATCGAGGGTCGCGGCTGCGATCGGTCGCACGCATTTCGCCCCGTGAGCCAAGACATCACCGATTTGGCCTGGATCTGCGATCAGCTCCAACTTCCGTTTGCGAATCGGCGCCAACTCCTCGACGACGTTCACCGCGATCTCGGCCTTGCACGCGACACAGCCGCGGTCACCTGCACGACATTCGGCGGCAACGGCGCCAACCTCTGACGGCGGTGTGAACAGTTCGTGCATCGTAAAGATCGAACATACTTCGGGGCGCCCTGGATCGTGCAGCCTAATTTTGAGCGGATCGGTCACATATTTGCGAAGTTTTTCGGTGATCGAATCGGGGTCGTCGTCGAGATAGATTGCATTTCCGTACGACTTCGACATCTTGCGTCCGTCGGTTCCGGGCACCCGCGCACCTACGCTCAACAGTGCGATCGGCTCGATGAGTATCCCATCGCCATACAGGCCATTGAAGCGGCGCACGATCTCACGGGCGAGTTCGAGATGAGGGAGTTGATCCTCGCCGACGGGCACGACCTCGCCTTCGACGATCGTGATATCCGCAGTCTGAAGCACGGGATATGCAAGGTTTCCGCTGGTGTTGATATGGCGCGTCTCGAGCTCGCGAAGTTGTTCCTTGTGAGTCGGATTTCGCTCCAGCCAGCCGAGCGGCGTGATCATCGACAAGTAGACGAAGAGTTCGGCGACCTCTGGCACGTCACTCTGGCGATAGATCACCGACTCGTCGGGGTCGAGCCCGCATGCCATGAGGTCGGCAACGAGTTCGCGCACATCGGCAGCGAGTTCCGACGTGTCCTCGTAGGCCGTCGTGAGAGCGTGCCAATCCGCGACGAAAAAGAACGTCTCGGACTCGGTCTGCAACGCGAGATTGTTTCGAATGTTGCCGACGAGGTGGCCGAGATGGAGGCGCCCCGTCGGACGGTAGCCGGTGAGAACACGCCGCCCCGCCACATCCTGCGGTGACGTGATGACGGCTTTGTTCCTTGGTCGCGCGGTGTCTCGTTCCACGTCGAACATCGTAGCGACCACTTGCACGTGAGAACCGGATTTGTGAACCTCGGACATGAAGCGCCCGGCGCTCGTCGGTCAGCCGCCTGACGCCGGCGTCATTGGGATAGAGAGTCGGCGAACGCGACGTCGGCCATGTCGCCTGCGATTGTACCGGCCGCGTAGCCGGCGGCGTTGGAGACGGAGATCGTGTCGGTGCAGGTATCCCCGAGCGTCTCGGCGATGTGCGCATCGAGGCGGTCCTGCCTGGAAGCGAGCACAGGCAAGAGCGCTTCGCCGTGTTCGGCCCTTCCGGCGGCAACGGATTCGTCGGCGGTCACTCGCAGTCGATGTCCGATGCGGTCGGCGAACGCGATGAGGAACGACTTGCGGAACGACCTCGTCCGCGACCTGCCCACGACATCGGTGACCGATCCGTGCGCAACCATCGCCCTCGTCGCCTGCACGAGCAGAGACGAGTAGAGGAGTTCGACGAAATCGAGGTCTTGTGGGTAGCCGACGACCGTGACGAACCCGGCTTCGCTCCAGATCGACCGCGACCGGTTGGCGTCTGCAATGTAGTGGCAAAGCAACGATTTTGCGTTTGCGTAGGGGTTGTCGATCCAGATTCGTCGTTGCGTCGGTTCTTCGGCTGTGTCGGCGCGGTCGTAGACCATCGCGTGGTCGATCGCATGCCGGGCCATCAGTTCTTGGGCCTTAGCGCTGAAAGCTTCGGCTTCTTCGGGATATTCGCTGGATTCGGCTTTAGCGAGAAGGGCCCTGATCCGGGAGGCGATCTTGCTGTCCAACCGGCGGCCGGCCGGCGAAGCGAGGCGGACCTCGGCGAGGCTGTCGGTCGGCGCCGGGCCAATCTTCGGCAATCGGCGAAGCAGCCGCAGAGTGCAGACCGTCTCGATCGCGATTCGGATGGCGTCGCGGCACTCGATTCGGTCGCGGGCCGCCCACTGCTCGATATAGGACGAGTCGACGGCGCTCCACCAGGCGTGACCCTCATATATCGAGTCGAGTTCTGCGTACCAGGGCGCATCTTCGAAGACGCGCTCGGGAACATGATCGTCGATCCGCCGATAGAAATACGACTGGTCAACGATCGCTGTCTTCGTAAGTACCAGATGGGCCGCTGTTTTGTTGCGACCGATAATTTCGACGAGGTCTCGCGGTCGCCATCCCATCTGCCAACACGATTCGACAGCGTCAGACAGTTCAGTGACGATTAGGGATTCAGGCAACCTCCGGCCATTGGAGGAAGCAAGACCGGCGAGACGGCTCGTCAGCGACTCGAACTCTGTCTCGTCCCCCTGTAGGTAGGCGCCGCAAGCCATATGCACGAGTATTGACGCACGTTCAGACAGCGAGATGGCGTCGAAGCCCCGGTCACGGGCGGACGAGCGTTTCGAAGATCCGGGTCGGTTCGACTTCGCTCTCGCTCTAGAACGTTCCGCGCGTTTGCGTCGTGCCTGATTGCGGTGACGCGCCTTCTGCTTCCTGCCCAAGGTAAAGCCCTCGCCTTCCGGCATCGACTATTGACGAACGACTCGCACAATAGTTCAGAGACATGAATTGTAGAAACAACTCCATTCTCATCGTTCACCCGGTCAGGAGTTGCGCCACTTGTCGATCCGCGTCGTTGCTATGCCTGAATCGAATCGGTCATGGCCAGGCCCAGCCCGTTGGGCTCAGCCATGACCAAATCCGACCGTCACGGCCAGGCCCCCTGGGACGAGCCATACAATGACCGAGCACACCTCGTGCCCACGCGATCAATTCGCGTGTTGGTTCGCGTAGTGATGACATCCAATGGCAGACTACAGCGATGGACGGAAAGTTCTTTGAGTCGATGAATTCGTTTGTCGGAGATCTTCAAAACCGGATCTGTGATGAGATCGAACTCATTGACGGCGAAGCGGCTGTCATAGACGTCTTGCGATCGCCGCGAGATTGGGTCACGGCGTGACGGCCGACGACGATCCAGAGCTTCGGCCAAGGCTTCGCATAGACGGTGACATCGTCGATGCCGAATCCGAGTCTGTCGAACCGGTGAAACGTCCCGACGACCCTGCCGATGCCGACGAGGCAGGCACTTCTGCGCTACTCGAGCCGCTCAGCCCAAAGGTCAAGCGGATCATCTATTTGCTGCTCACAGTTCTCATTCCAGGCGCGATCGCGTACTTCGTCTACGCAAACTGGGACACTTTCTCGACGGGCCCTTGGGAGATCAGACCGCACATACTCGCGGTAGCGGGGATCTTGTACCTCGTGTCTGAGGGCCTTCCGCCCCTCGCCTGGGCGTCGCTCATGCGGTCGGCCGGCTCACCGGCGCCGAACCTTCGCAGCGTCTGTTTTGTCTGGTTCGCGGTCGAGCCGCTCAAGTATCTGCCGATTCCGGCCGGGCCGATCATGGGTCGTTACGCGCTGGCGCACAGGGTCGGGCTGGATCCCGTCCCCGCAATCGTCACGCTCGCCTACGAGTGGGCGATAACGTTCGTGATCACGATCACCATCGCGTTCCCCGGTTTCATCTGGCTCGCCTTTTTCGTCGAACCTGGGTACCGATGGGCGATCATCCTCATCCTCGCGATCATCGCGCTCATCGGATTCAGCATGCTGCGCCCCGGCGGACTCTCCCGCACGATCGGCGAAATGGTCGGCAATCGCAATGCATTCGAGGGCAAGGTCAAGATCGACCGCCGTGCGATCATCACACCTGCGATCGTCGTCTTCGTCGCATTCGCGATCCGAATATGCGCGGCCGGTTTTGTGCTCGTCGCGTTGACACCGGCCGACCCCGTGAGGGCGCCTCTCTATGGCCTCGTCTTTGTCGCCGGAGCGACGATGCCGTTCAGCCGCTTCGGCACACGTGAAGCAGCAATCGTCGTCGGCTTGCGCGCCCTCGATTTCGCAAGCGGGCCGGCCGCTCTCGCCGCACTCTTGTCGCGCGCATTCGGGCTGGTCACAGCACTACTCCTGCTCGGTGTGACGGCTGCGATCGGCGGCGGCCGCAAAGTCGACAACAGCGTCTACTCGCCACAGGACTCAACACCCTGATCTCACGCATCACACTCTGGGAAGAGTCAGAGCGTCGCCCCGTAGTTCGCCGCGCCGATCAGCGCGGTGCGTGGGTTGAGCGAGACGTAGACCGGCGTGCGTTGCATGAGTTTCGAAAATCTGCCCTTGTCGAGGAATCCGCGCAGAAAGCTGCCGTTCTTGAGAAAATCGAGGTTCTTCGGCGCGATACCGCCGCCGAGATACACGCCACCGGTCGTGAGCGCTCGCAGTGCCATGTTGCCGGCCTCGGCGCCGTAGAGTTCACAGAACAGATTCATCGCCGCAACACAGATCGGCTCGGCCTTCTCAGAAGCCGCCTTCGAGATCGTTGGACTCGGATCTCCGTCGGCGAGTTCAGCCGCGAGCCAAGCAGGTTCGGGGTAACGATCAGTATCCCGGAGGAATCGAAAGACGCTGAACAGCCCCGGCCCTGAGAGAATCCGCTCGTTCGAGACGCGACCACCGAGTTCGTGGCGCATATAACGAAGAAGCTCGACCTCTTCGTCGGTGCGAGGAGCGAAATCCGAGTGCCCGCCCTCGGTAGCTATCGGCCGATGCTGGGAACCGTCCCAATACAGATATGCCTCGCCAAGGCCCGTCCCGGCCGCTATCACGGCGATGTTGCCCGGCCTGACCTCGCCGGTCGGCGGATTGAGGCACGCGAGGCTGTCGTCGTCGAGATGCAGCATGCCGTACGCCGTCGACTCGAGATCGTTGAGAAGCTTCGTCTTGGCCCCCTCAGCTGTTTCGGAAATATCTGTCTCGGAGAGCACCCACGGCAGATTCGTTGCCCTACAGATCCCGTCGACCACTGGACCGGCGACTCCGACACAGACCGCCTCGAATGGAGCGATGTGGTCTCGACCAAGAAAATCCTCGAGGATCTCCCGGAACGTATCGAACGCCTGGCTCGGATATGACACTTCGTGCATCATCTTGACGCCGTGCGGACCTGCATCGAACGCCGCGAGCAGCGTCTTCGTGCCACCGATGTCACCTGCGAGTATCACCGAGACTCCTTCGTCGAACCGGCGCCCTTCAACCGGCGCCAACGACAGGCTACTGGGTTTTTCGCAGTCGCGGGCCGCTCAGAGCAATTCATGATGCACGAGAAAGTCGGCGGGGCCGTCACCATTGGGAGTGCATGATGATCGACCGTGCTACGAATCCGTTCTCTTCGCAGAAGTTTTTCGCGGCGCGGTGACCGGGCGAAACAGCAATGTCGGCACTGCGTATCGACCGCGCTTTGAGCCAGCTGATGGCGGCCGAGAGCAACAGCTCCCCGACGCTGACTTCCCGTGCCGCAGGTTCAACGAATATCTCGCGGATATGGCCAATATGGCTGTGTTGAGATTGCGGAAGCGTGTCTCTTATTTCGGTCACCGAATAACCGACCGGATACTGCTCGATCATCCCGACCAACACGAGGATGTCTGGATCGTCGATCGAGGCCGCAAACCAATCTTCGACGGGCTCAGGCCAGCTGTCGAGTTCGTACCAGCGCCCGCGATGGTCCTCCATCTCGGCCTTGAGTTCGCCAAACAGCTCCATGAGACGAGCAATGTCGTCTCGATCGGCGGTCCGTACGCTCTCCATCGGCGCTGCTGCAGACGATCACGAATCGAGAAGCGAGTCGATCTTGCCGATCACTGTCTTGCGAGACTTGTGCGAGGCCTCGTAACCGCGGATCGCCTCGAGTTCGTCGGGCCCGAGCCCGCCGAGCCGATCGGAGACGTTGACCGCTGACAGTGTGTCGTAGTTCGGGATCGCGAGGTCGACCGGAGCGGCCGACGACTTCGCCGGCTCTCGACTCTGCGACGAAATGTTCGCCGTCGGGGCGTCGGGCGCCTTGGCGGCGCCTGGAATGACCGTCGAAGCGGCCGCCTGAGCCGACTTCGCCGCGGTCTGAGCAGTCACAGTCGCCGTTTGCGCCGCGGTTTGGGCGACCGACTGCGCCTGTTTCGACATGTCCTGGACGAGCTTGAGGCCACCCTCGGCGGCTTCGCGGACTTTGTCGGCCTGCTTGCGCCCCTCTTCCTGCGCTTGATTGACGCGCATCTGACCCATCGACCTCGCAAGGACGTAGCTGTTGTTGAGGACGTTTTCGAGATTGTCGACCTGCGACTTGCCACGCGAGGCAAGCGTGTTCAACAAAGTCGGCAACATGTCTTTGGCGGTGAATACCGCGCCAATCGGAGCATAAAAGAAAAGATCCTGTGCCGAGATCGTCTCGGAGTTCTCATCAGCCATGATGGGTGGTGGTCCTCTCGTTCATGACTACGGGTTCAAATGCGACCGACGCGCTGCGCGTCTGATCCAACCGTACGCGATACCGCCTGCAAGAACCAACGCCGATAGTACGACTACCCATTCCCCGAGCCGTACGTAGATCGTGCGGTCGGTCTGAAGCGGCATTACCCATTCGATGGTCGCCACTTCGAAAAGCCCTGTTTCATCGATTAGGTCACCGGACGGCAAGACCGCCGCCGATCGTCCGCTGACTGCCGAGACAGCCATCGATCGATGTGTTTCCGCGGCGCGAAGCCTCGCAACCGCGAGGAACTGCTCCGACTCAGACGAGAAACCATATGACGCGTTGTTGATGCTTGTCACAATCGCCTGAGCGCCTTCGTTCACAACTTCGCGCGGCATCCAGGCGATCGCAGTCTCGAAACAGATCAGCGAACCGATCGGAACGCCGTTGATCTCGAAGATCCCGGGTACTTCACCGCGTACCCCATCTCGCGGGATCTCGTTCGCGAGCGTCTCTATCCACGAGAGCTGTTCACGGAACGGAACGTACTCTCCGAACGGCACCAACTTCCGTTTGTCGTAGGTCCAAACAGGCTTGCCTTCGCCGTCGAACAAGACGTTGCGGTTGTAGAACAGCGGCTCCGTTGGATGTTCGACATAACTGTTGGCGAGAACCGGTACACCGCCCGATGCCGCCGTGATCCGACGACCGAGGTTGTCGTCGAGGTCGAGCGCCCCCAACGACGACTCACTCCACAGCACGACATCGTAGTCATCGCGTGGAAGCGAACGCGTTGCCGCTATGTGCTTGTTGAGTAGCGTGACCGACGCGACGTCTACACCAGGCAGATCGTTCGCTTGCACGATCGCCAGATCGAGCGAACCGACGGGGGCTTGTGACGGCCTCGCCAACCATCCCGCCCCGAACGCCGCAATGACGGCGACAATCGCGACGGACGGCCACAACAACCCAGGCAACGACCTCTCGAGCGCCGCTTCGACGATCCCGTAGAGACCCACGTTGAATGCGACGATCAGCCAGGTAGCGAGAGCGACGCCCCCGACTGCGACGATCGCCCTGGTGAACGGCATGCCGTGCTGGGAGACGCCGAGTTGTCCGGCGAAACCGCCCGGCCACACGCCCTGAAGCCACTCGGCGAACGCGAGCATCGAGGGTAAGAGCAGAAGGCGCCACAGAAACGGCGTACGCATACGCGTGAGGTAGCCGGCGAGGAGGCCGAACATTATGAACACGATCGACATCCAGCCGACGACCACTACCCACCCGAACCAAGCAAGGGCAAATACCCAGCTCAGGAGAAAGCCGAACGTGACGAAGCCCGCTATCGCCCCGACAAGCAGGCCGCGTCGAGGCGTCGTCGCGACCCAGAACAACGGAACGAAACCAACAAACGCCAGCAGTCCAAAATTGTAGGGAGGAAACGAGAGCCCGACGAGAACACCACTCACGACTCCAGCGCCGATGACCGTAGCCGGCCGGTAGCGCAAGCCGCGTCGAGCCTCGCTCTGGGGCGGGGACACGGCGCTGCGTTCAGGCGATTTGGTGGCAGTCACCACGGCAGTATATGGCGCTCGACCAAATACGCCCGATGAGTTCGGCGGCCCCCACGGCCGCGACTTAGGGCCCGCCACTTATTCTGCGGCAGGCTCTCAGGTCGTATGGTCGATGAGTACGTCGCAAGTCGCGTGGTGCACGACATAATCGGGCACGGAACCGATGATGAATCGCTTCGCCCCGGTCATCCCACGGTTACCCGACACTATGAGATCGACGCCGTGTTCGGCGGCTACGTCGACCAGGGCTTCACCTGGGCGATCGCCCACCACGACGAGACCCTGGGCCGTAGCTCCGATGTCTTCGACCAAGGCACAGGCAGCATCGACGATGGCCTGCGCACGCCCCTCGTCGGCCAGCTCTTTTTGATTTTCGACGCCGAGTTCTTCGAGTGCCTGGTGTTCTTCGGGCGGAAGTTGGCGGTAGACCGTAGCCACGAATACCTCGGCAGAATCTCGAACGGCGATCTCGGCTGCGGTACGAACCGCTCCGATGGCGGATTCAGAACCATCGCTGCCAACCATGATCTTGGCGTACACCATCACGCGCTCCAAGTCGAGACTCAAATCAACAAAGACAGCTTACCCCAACGCTCGACCTCTGCGGACGTAGGAGACCGGTCATACACAATCGACGCAGAACTGCATCTTGGCGTCGGCCAACTGAGACGGCTTCTTGATCAAGAAACACGCTTGACACTGGAATTCGCCGACGGTCCTGCGCCGGACCTTGACGGTCAGCGACTCGTTCGGCGCTTTGTCGGTCGCCTCCATTGCTTTCACGAGATGGTCGTCTTCGTCTTCGAGACCATCAGCCGCCTGGTCTTTGACTACTTCCGCCTCATAGAGATGCTCGAGCGACGCCTCGGTCTCTTCGTCGTCGCCATCCACATCGTCCGTGACCTCATCTTCGTCTTCATCGATTTCTTCTTCGAGATCGGATTCGCCCACGATCGCCGCTCCTCCTTCGTCGGCTCGCATCGGTAGCTTGAATTCCGTCATAAGTCTTCGGCCGGCACCGACGCCACCTCGAGACATTACGCGCAAAAACCCCAAGGATTCTGCGGATCTATCCGAAACGAAGAAATATCAACCGCTACGTCGTCGTGCCCCTTGGACCTTTGCCACGTAGATCTCACTCTCGGCGTAGAGACCATGCCTGCGCACCGCTCCAAGACCTTGATAATAAGACGCAAGAGCGAGACGCTCGTCTTGTCCGGTCTGATCGAGCAGCCACCTCAAATACGCCGTACCGCCCCTGATGTTGTCGTCGTAGTTTGCGCGATCGATCGGCGCACGCACGATCGTCTCGCTCAGCCATCGCGCGGTGCCAGGCATGAGCTGCATGACGCCCTTGGCGCCTGCACTCGACACGACCTGTGCTTGCCAGCCCGATTCGACCCACGCGAGACCCCTGACGAGATCCGTCGGCAGCCCATAACGCTCAGACCATTTCTCCAAGCTCTGTTCAATAGCTGCCTTGCTCGCTGCGGGCAACGTGGCATTGCGCGGCGCCGGCGACGATCCCGACGCAGCAGGACCCGAGCCAATCGACTGTGCACCGTCCAGCCTCAGCACCTGCCCGATTCGCACCAAATACGACGGCCCCTTGATCGCGTTGAGTTCCGCTATCGACCGCCATGCAAGCCCGCTTCGACGTCCGATCCGCTCGAGTGTGTCGCCCGCCGCTACAACGATCGACCCGGCGGAGGACGCCGACCCAGTTGGGCCGGCGCCACCACCGCCGCCTAAAGCGCCCGCTTCAGGAATTGCAAGGCTCCGTCCGATGGTGATCATGTAGTTCGGGCCCGTGATGCCATTCGCTGCCGCGATGCTTCGCCATGGAACGCCGGAGCGCCGCCCAATCCGGGTCAACGTATCTCCCGATAACACGCGGTAGCTCGAACCGGCTCGAGCGATGCCGGTCGAGGCCTGAGAACTTCCTCCACGAGAGCCGGCACCAGGAATCGTGATCGAAGCGCCTATGCGAATCACATACGGCGCTACCAAACCATTCGCGTCAACGACCGAACGCCACGACACACCGGCACGCCGAGCAATCCGCGTCACCGTATCGCCTTGCTGCACGACATAGGCCTCATGGGCGACGGCTGGTTCGGGAATCGAAAACAAGGCGACAGAAAAGAACGATGCAAGCGCGGTTACAACCACGCGGGAAGAGAATCTGCTCAACAAGCCGCACACAGTCGCGCTCCACTCGGATCGCAGTTACCGTGTTCCGCCCGGCTGCCCTACACAGAATTGTTTCTGGTCAGAGTTATACATCGGACGCCGGGCGAGGGTCCTTGACATATTTTCTGCGTTGGACTACGCGACGAGAAACAACATGCGTGTCGTTCTGCAGATCAGAGGCGTAATCCCGTCGGAAAATTTTTTGTCAAACGATGAGTCGAATACGGTCTCCGACGATCCGAAAAGACGCGGGAAGGTCTCCGATTTCGGCGCCATCGGCGAACACGCGACCGCGACCGTCGACATCGACGCTGCGCGGTCGCAGTTCACGCACACGGGGATGCGGCAGATGAGAACCCGTACGTAGACGTGGAACCATTCGCAGTAGGTCGTGTGACGGGCCTTCGAACACGAGCACCTCGAGTTGACCGTCGGCCGGATGAGCGCGCGGAACGAGGCTCATCGAGTCGAGGAATTGGCCGTTCGCGACAACCAAACCGCTTGCGCGGAATTCGCGCCGTACGTCACCCATCGTGAGTTCGAGTTGCTCCCTCTGTGGGACGGTCGCTGCGAGACGAAATCCGAGACCCCACTTGCCGAACCGGCCTCCGTAGCGTGCGGCCCGCTGCGCGGTCCCCCACAACGCCATGTTGACGAACTCGACTGTCGCGCCGTTACGCGGAGTCATTTCTACGCAGTCGACCGGAATGCCATGGCCTTGGGCCAGTTTCGACACACACCGCTCGACATCGCGAGGCAGCCCAAAATTGCGCGGAAAAGATGCCGGCCCTCCTCCGTGACCGATCAAGGTCGCGCCCGATTCGCGTGTTCCGGCGATCGCCGCCAGATAGGCGCCATCACCGCCGAGGCAGATCAGGAACCCATAGCCGTCATGCGCAGCGCGGGCGACATCGCCCGCAAGCAGCCACGGATCGTTGCCGGAGCACACGTCGCCAATTTGGTTGGCGGGCAAGACTGAGCGCAGAAGCGGCCACAAGGCCCGCCCCTCGCGGTCGATGACAACGAGCGCTGCGCCTTCTGCACGATCCGTCCATGCGTCGATGGCTCTCAATGCGGGTCGCCGCTCGCCATCTCATCATCGGGATCGTGAACAACGCTCGATACCGACACGATCGAACGCCACATAGACGCGGCAGCATCGCCGGCAACGTCGGCCACGCGAGACCGTCCGTCGACCTCACTCGCGACCGACAACTGCCGGCACAGATCGATCAGCTGCTTCACGTTGCGAACAAAATCGCCACCCGTGCTGTCGTCGCGCAGGACTGCGTCCAGAGGGCGCCCCAGAGCCCAGTTACGTGCACGTACGGCAAAACTAGTGTCGAGTTCACGAATCGACTCGATCTCGGCGTCGATCTCGGCCGTGCGAATTTCTGCGTCGATCGACAACAGCTCCTGACATGCCCGAGAAATCGTCTTCGGAGGCTCAGGCGCCCAAGACGAGTCGGTCCGCCTCGACTCGAACGTCAATACCGACGCGAGCCCGGCGAGATCGGCGGCGCCGAGACCGTCGAACACGCCAGAAGTGAGCGACTCGGCCGCGATCAAGTCGGCATCGGTATAGAGCCGTGAAAGCACATTGCCTTTCGACGTCAGTTTCCAGCCATCCACGTAGCCAAGAACCTCGAGAAATCTCACGATTGAGTCGAGTCGGCGGCTCAGGCGACCGGAACGGCGAGATATGCGGCGTTCAAGCCGGTCGCGAACGACTGCTGCCTGCCTCGCACGGCGAAGCCATCGTTGCCGTTCCACAACGTCTGGACATTGTTTACAGACCGGCAACGAGATGCCGTCGCGCCGCTCAGCTTTCGACGACTTTGACCTCTGCGGTCGAGACGCTTTGACCAACTCCGCGACCTCTGATCGCCACGACTCCGAATTCGGTCGCAGCGGCTGAGGTAGGTCGATCCGCCCACCTCGAAATCCCACTCTGTGTCTCGGCACCGTCGCGACGTTGCCGTTTTCTCCACAGACCCTGACCCGGTTCCCACTCTTGCCCGCACACGCAATAACAGCGCCAAAGCGCCCCCGAACGACAACAATCGTTCCCAGATCGAGACAGGCCGACGCCGAGTCCGGCACTCGCATGCGAGGTGCACCGCCGCCAGTGGACACGGCCATGATCAGATCCTCCGTCGCATAGTGTTCGCAACTCGCGCGTTCGAGATATCCGGCGATTGCCCGCCGCTGCCGTTCAGCCTCTGCTTCGAGGCGAACGACCGTTCGGTCTGTCTGGTACTGGGCAAATGACGAGTCGACGATGTGACACGCCGCGTCACGGTCGAACGCCGAGACGAGATTCGCCGCCATGTTGTAGTTGGGCCGAAACGAAGAGACGAGTTCGAACGTTCGCGCCGAGACGAGCGAGACGACTTCGGGGTAAGAAACGTGCTGCGACCACACGACCACGGCATGACCCACGCTGTCCCTGCCGCGCCGTCCGGCCCGCCCGGCGAGCTGGGTGTACTGACCCGGCGTGAGCGGCTCGTGGCCGCTTCCCGTGTACTTCGTGATCTTTTCGATGACGACGGTCTTTGCCGGCATGTTGATTCCGAGTGACAGCGTCTCAGTAGCGAACACGACCTTGACCAATCCGGCGAGGAACAGCTCCTCGACGGTCTCCCTGAAGATCGGCACCATGCCCGCGTGATGGGCCGCAAGCCCCGATTCGAGCGCGGCCCGAAACGTCGCGTACCCGAGAGCGCGCAACTCTGCCGAGTTCAACACCGACAGACGCCGGTCGATGACTTGGCGAATCGCAGCCTGTTCCGATCGACTGGTGAGCCGGAAATGGCCGCGCATGAGATCTTCGACCGCTTTGTCACACCCGCGACGGCTGAAAATGAAATAGATCGCCGGCAGCATCTCACGCTGCCTGAGCAAGTCAATGATCTCACCGCGGCGCGGGACACGTAGCCCACCCCGGCGCGGACTGCGCGTACCTCTGGACTCAATGATCTTGGCGACTCGCCGGTTCGACTTGACGGTGTCGCTGGTTTCGTCGACCGTCGCCATGAGTCGCATCTCGTCGCCATATGCAAAGCAATAGTGGTGCTCGAGCGGCACCGGACGCTTCTCCTCGATCACAGCCACGGTGTCTCCGCGCACCGTGGTGACCCAGTCAACGAATTCTTCGACGTTCGACACGGTCGCCGACAAGGCGACGAGCGCAATGTCGGTCGGCAGGTGGATTATCACCTCTTCCCACACGCCGCCTCGATATCGGTCCTGGAGGTAATGCACCTCGTCGAGCACGACGACCCCGAGATCATCGACACGGGCTGGATCCGTGTAGAGCATGTTGCGGAGCACCTCGGTGGTCATCACGACGATCTCGGCATCGGGGCGAATCGAGTGGTCGCCCGTGAGCAAGCCGACACGATCGCGGCCATACTCTCGCCCGAGGTCGGCGAATTTCTGGTTCGACAGCGCTTTGATCGGTGTCGTGTAGACGGCACGGAGCCCAAGGCGTTCGCACTGGCGAATTGCGAACGCCGCAACCTGGGTCTTGCCTGCACCGGTGGGCGCTGCGACAACGACGGAGCGCCCCTCACAGAGCGCGGCCATTGCCGCTAACTGAAACTCGTCGAGGTCGAACGATACGGTCGAAGCGTACGCTTCGACCGTATCGACGGCGGCCTCGAGGTGCGTTGTCATTGATCCACCGCTTCACTTCCGCCGGTCACGGGGTCGTCGAAAAGTCAGAGCCCGGTATTTCGACGCCGGGCGGTAGTCCCTGCGGCAACCCGCTCGCCGGCGGCGGCACGGCGCTCGGATCTATCAGCGTCGGATCGAAACCCGACACCGGGGCAGCCGGGATCGATACGCCGGCCACCCGCAACAGCGTGCCCTTGCCCGACGCACGCGCCTGGTCGCCGAGTAATCGAAGAACCTTGCCCGACTCGACGAGGTCGACCTCGAGCTCTGGCGCAGTCGACACAGACGCGAATGACTGCGCAGATTCGAGGTAGATCCACAGGACGTTTCGCAGCACCGCATCGGCGCCCTGGACGGTTTCAGGCCGCGCCGTCTCGTCGATCTCACGGATTGCCGTTTCGATTGCCGTCGCCCAAGCAATCGCGGCCTCGTTCAATTTCGTCGCATCGCCGCCGGCTGCGTATTCGGTATTCACGACTTCATTCATGTTGGCAATCGAGGTGTCGAGCTTCGCGAAGATCGGCGCGACCTGTTTCGCGTACTCGTCGTCGGATTGCGTCGACGTGTTGACCTTAGGGGGCGATTCATCGGGCGGCGATCCGTCGGCTGCTCGGCCGAGACCGTCCAGGGGTGCTACCGGCGCGAACGGGTCGTTCGGGATTGGATCGGCAACATCATCGGTCGAAGACCTGAAGTTCGCATTGTTCTCGAGGCCCGTTATCAACCCATTGCCCGTCGAAAGCAAGGCGGACGCGATCTGGCCCACTCGTCCGGCTCTCCGCGCGATGGCTGCGCTGAGGGCGACATCGCGGTCCTTCATCCAGGTCAGCGTCGCGGCGCCCTCTCCGAGCAACTGACCCGACGTCATCTGCGATGTTTTTGCGAGAGCGACCTCGGACGACGACGGCGCCCTCCTAACCGTCGAGACGTCGGACTCGATGGTTGGAATCCGCCCCGTTGCCGAGTCCACCACGCGGGCGACATTGCCAGATCCGTCGGCGACACTCGACGACCACCCAGATAACTCGGTCGCCGCCGACCCGAGATCGGTCGTCGCTTCCGCAGTCGACTCGCTGTATTCGGTAAGCCCGGGCACCGGGTCGGGCACGATCGTCGAGATGACCGCCCAGAGAACCACTCCCACCATCACAACGACGAAAGCCGCACCAAGAACGGTGACGGCGGTGATTCGATCGGTCCATTTCGGCTGGCGGCGCTGCGCAGTGGCCCGCGGGGCGCGGGCGACCTTCGCTCCGCCCGACCGGACGCTTCGTTTCGACTTGCCTTTCAGTGCCATGTCACCTCTATCGCTCGAGTCATACCGCGGCGTCGCGGCCCGTCCGTCCAAAGAGTAGATACCCGACCAGGATCGAGAGGAAGTAGAAAACGACCATTGGCACAACCATGAGGCCGAGGCTCCAAGGGTCTTGCGACGGCGTGATCACTGCGGCGAAGACCATGATCAACACGATCGCGTATCGCCAGAATGACAAGAGCTGTCGCCATTTCACGATGCGCGCCGCCTGCAAGAGCAGAAGCACGAGCGGAAACTGGAACGTGATGCCGAACGCAAGCAGCATGAACGTGACGAAACCGAGGTACTTGTTTGCGTCCGGGATCTGTGTGACGTTCTCGCCTGCGAACCCGACGATGAACTCGAGCGCCTTGGGCAGCGTCAGGTATCCGACGTACACGCCCATCGCGAAGAAAACGAAACTCATCGGGATGAACGGCGCCGTCCACAGCTTTTCTTTGCGCGTCAACCCGGGCGCAACGAATCGATACAGCTCGTAAAGGATGTACGGAATCGTGATCGCAATCGCCATGTAGCTCACGACTTTGATCTTGAGCGTGACCGTGTCGACCGGCCCGAGCACGATCAACTGGTCTGTCCCGATCAAGGCCAGGTAGGGGCGAGAAATGAACTCGACCACGGGAGTGAAGAAGAAAAAGCAGACAGCGAATGCCACGAAGAAGGCGATGACGACTCTGATCAATCGCATCCTGATCTCGCCGAGATGCTCCATGAGCGTCATGCGACCTTCTGGATCTCGCCTCTTGCGTCGCGTGCCGTCACGCCCGGCGGATCGCCTCAGCCTGATCATGCTCATCATCAGTTGAGATCCGACGACGATTCGGCGTCGGCGGCGCTATTACCATCGCTAGGCGTGTCGGGCGCGATCTCGTCAAAGTCGGGAATGCGCCGAGTTGGCAGCTCTGGCGACGCTGCGTCGCCGACGGCGGCGGAATCGTCTTCGTCTTCGACCACCTCGTCGGGCTCGTGTTGTGGTGGGTTCAATCGAGACGGTGCGGGTTTGAGCGAACTCGACCGACGAGGATCGATTATTCCGTCGAGGCTCACGGCTTCGCGCAGATCTCGGTGCATCTTGGTGATATGTTCGATGTCTTCGATGTCGATAGCGTCACGAAGCTCCGACTTCACCGACTCTGAATGGGTCCGAAGTTTGCTGACGAGTCCCCCGAGTTTGCGGGCAACCTCGGGTAGCCGGTTCGGGCCGAGCACGACCAGCGCGACTACAGCGATCGCAGCGATCTCCCAGATTCCGAGCGGTCCCAAGTCGCGCACCTCGTACAACAAATCGACGACGACAAGCGGCGAAACCCGTTCGTCGCTGGTTTGATCTTACCGTTGGAGCTGCGCGATCGCCGGGCGGCACTTCTCACAGGGTGTGGGACTCAGGCCTTGATGTCGTCGAACCAGTTGTCTTTTTGCAACTGTAGATGAAAGTCGAGGACGTCGTCGTGTGTGATCGCCGGTCCGTCGGTCGATTCGAACAGTTCAGCCGGCAAGTGCCACACCTCCATCGGGACGCCCCCAGCGAGCAGGAGCTGAACGATGCGGTCTTCAGCTTCGCGGGCGATTTGGTTCGCACACGACGGACACTTGAAGGCGTAGCTGCCCGACCGATCATCGGCACAGATTCGCACCTGCATGTCATCGCGTGGGACGACGACATCACCGCATCCGGGACATGTAGCTCGAATATTCATCAAATTCGCCTTGGAATTCTCGTGACCTCAGCTTTTCGACTTCGACACCCAGATTCTCGTCATGTCTCGCATGTCACTTGAACAAACGTGCCAAGAATGTGATCGGACTCACTCATCCAGACCCCTTCGTCGGCGCTCACATCGAGGCCCAAATCGCTCCATACTTCACCGGGGCCTCGAATCGACCGATATCTGAGGGGGTCGACAGTTTGTTGGCATAGGCGAGAAAACCGATGCGCAAGGAACGAAAGCAACGGAGCGATCCAACCCAACCGACGCAGGCTGTGGCGCCGCTCGCTCTCGCGACCGCACTACTCAATGACCTGGCGCTGCGTCCCGACCAGTTGAACGCGACGATCATGCGCCACGCGGCAAATCTCCTCGGAACCCGCGAAGTCATCCTCTTGCGGGCAACCGTCGGCGAACGGATCCTGCCGGTAGCGGGAAGCCCAAGCCAAGACGTCGTCCAAGCGCTGTCGAGGCTGTCTCAGACCGGGTCGCCGTTCATCGCCGCAGGTGAGACCCTTGCGTCATTCGGGCTGGCCAACGCGTCATCGCTCGTATACGCGCCGATCGTGCGAGATCGCAGATTCAGCGGCGCAATCGTCGGCGTGCGCCGCACCGACAGCTTCACAAACACCCATCTCGAGATGACGACGATGCTGGCGGCGGTCGCCGCTTCGGTGCGGGATCCCGCGGTGCCGGAGCGACTGGCAACGTTGCTCGATGCCGCCACGCTGCTCTCGACGGGCGACGACCCTAGACAGTTGCTCGAGGCGACGCTGAACGGCGTAAATCGCCTAGTGGAGGGCATCGGCGGCTTCATCTGCCTGCTCGGTCTCGAAGCCCAGGCGATCCTGCGCGACACGATCTTCGTGAATGTGTCGCCCGACGCAGTTCGAGCAACGTTGGCGAACCCACGGTTCAACGACTTTGCCCGATCTGGACGTATCACGATCGAGCCCCATCGGCAGACGGCATATTCGCCGCTTTCGAGGGCCAGGCTTCGGCAATAGTGTCCGTACCCTTGCTCACTGAGCATCCGGTCGGCATCGCTTGCATCGCGATCGCCGATGTGCCGATCCCCGACCCGGTAGTCGTGGCCGGCACGGACGGAAAGTTCGTGCTCATCAACCCGGCCGCAGAAGAAGTATTTTCGATCTCGGACGCGTTCGAGCGGGGCACACCGGTGGCGGGCCGCTTGCCACGCGGTCTCGACGAAATGCTGCTCGGATCTGAAACCGACCATGGCGACATCCGCCTCGGCAGCCCCGAACCATGTCACTACACAATATCGGCATCGGCTGTACGGGCAGCCGATGACCGGCTGATCGGTCGTGTTCTCGTTTTGCACGACGTCACGAAATTAAGCGGCTAAAACGAGTTTGGATGAGTGCGGCGGGTCAGCTCGCTGTTCTATGGCGTTTTGCTCGTTCGAGGTTTCGGATGCTTTCTTCTTGTTTCTTGACGCGGTTGGCGAGTGCTTCGACGGCGGTGCGGAGATGTGTGATCTCGGCGACGAGCCCTTCGAGTCTGGCGCAGCGTTGCCAGCGGGCCATCTCGAGTGCGTCGAGGACCATCTGCGTTTTCATGTTCGACGCAACACGCCAGCCAAGTTTGCGTAGCGCTCCTTGCGTTCTTCCTCGACAGCACTGACATCGGAGCTGACCAGCAGTCTGTACTTGCTGGTCTTTTTCAATCCTCCGCATGTTGCCGTTTCTCGGATGAATGGCGCAGCAACCCGAGCAGCTGCGCGCGTCCCTGGAACTCCTCGTGCGCCTGTGGGTTCGCCGTGCTCGAAAGCAAGGCCATGAGACCGTAGATCGCCCACGGCTCCCTCACCCTGGGGAATATTCGGGTCGCATAATTCACAAGATCGTGTGCGTCAAGGTCCCTGTTGCCTGTAGCTATCAACTCAAATATCAAATCCGTGGGGCATCGGTCACTGTCGATTTCATGAGCGCCTCGGACGAGAATTTTCAGTTCCGGGGACAAGGACTCGAGTTCCTGAGCGCCCTCTTTGATGAAGTCCATCGACGTCGCCCAACTTCGTATATTGGGACCACCGCCCGGGCCACCCATCTCTCCCGGAAGCATTTCATTTTTGCCACGCCGCTTAAACTTATTCTCCGGGTCGGAAAGGATCTCCCCGATCTTCTCCGCCACCGGTGACGCGTACACTTCCGAGAAGTCGTGACCACCCTCCACCTCTTCGTGAATCCGCTTCTCCCTGTCGGCATTTTTGAGGTTTGACTTGCCAAACCAAATGGGGACCGGGTCGCTCGCACCGGTAACATAGTGTGTTTTCTCCTTGGCAATATCCGATGGTTTAGTTACCGCGTTTCCAGCCACCACCAGGTTGACAGACTTGCTAATGAGTCGCTCTGCCTGGCGGTCAAACCACAACTTTCCTAGCGCGTACACTTCTGGCCCCCCTTTGTCGCTGCACTCCTTGTAAAGCCTCCCGCTGATCTCGGTCTGGGCCGATCGCAGCGCGTTCTCAAGGACGATTGTGCCGCGACTATGAGCTGAAATGATTATTGGGTTG
>SDBV01000470.1_pt1 | contig 57725 bp, 39 predicted proteins | sample 2277081 | NCBI WGS metagenome assembly SDBV01 (sample SAMN10402039, study PRJNA504765) | marine sediment metagenome | isolation source: marine sediment core GS10_PC15, 223 cmbsf | place: Arctic Ocean: Southern Knipovich Ridge | collected 2010
CCTAACAATTGTTAGTAATGTTTGCTTTTGAGCGAATCGGGAAAATATCCGCAGTGAATTGGTGAACTAATTGTTGATAACCCCCAGATTTTCTTTACTTTTAGATACCAGCTAAATAGTTACAATTTATTACTTCGTTTTCATTTCAAGATACTGTGAATTTTCGTTAATCCCGGCAGGTCGACAATTGTCAGGATTATCCAAATCCTTACGTGCCTTATCGAAAAAAAAAATCAGCCTGGCAACAACTTCCGGGTTTTCTGCTGCTACATCACTCTTTTCGCCTGGATCATCTTTCAGATCGAATAACTGCCCTAATCTTAGTTTCCAATCTCCTGAACGCATGGCTTGAAGATCGGCTCCATTATAATAATAGAATGCTTCATATGGAGATGGAATATCCTTCTCTCCAAAAAGTAATGATGATATATCTTTACCATCTATCACACGGTCATCCGGGATTTTTCCGCCCGACAAAGTGGCCAGTGTTGGCAAAACATCCATAGTAGAAGTAATTTCATCACATTTGGTGTTGGCAGGAATAGTCCCAGGCCACCAGCATATGGTTGGTTCACGCATACCGCCCTCCCATGTACTACCTTTAGCACCTCTAAATGGTTTATTACTACTATGGAATCCACCATTATCTGATGTAAAAATCACCATGGTGTTTTCTTCAAGTTTAAGCTCGCGTAAAGTACTTAGAACCTCACCTACTGACCAATCTATTTCCTCTACCTGAGCCCTTGTTCGTTGACCAATAAAATACTTGATATCCTTTATCATTTTTTCTTCGTTCATCTCCCTTTCGTCCCCTGCTCTATCCATAAATTCTTTACGGGAACTGCGTGGTGTATGCATGAAAGCATGAGGCAAATAGACAAAAAACGGTTTGTCTTTATTCTTCCTGATAAAGTCTGTTGAAGCATCTGTAAATAATTGACACAATTCTGCCTGGTCAGTCATATTGTCCACGATATCCACTACCTCATAATCACTCACTATAGGCAATGGTGGTGCTCCATACTTCCACTTTGATACATAAGAAATATGAGGCCACATATCATTGGAATATGGGATCCCAGAAAAGGTGTCAAATCCGTGATTGAGCGGTAAAAACTCTGGTTGGTCACCCAGATGCCACTTACCAAAACAAGCAGTGGCGCATCCTCTGTCTTTAAGAACCTCCGCCACTGTCTTTTCATCAGGATTCAAACCAAGGGCATCTTTGGGGAACATCACTCTATGCCATTCACCCATATCCAAACCCACACGTTTGGGATAACAACCCGTCATAATAGAAGCACGGGCCGGAGAGCAAACCGGTGCAGCATAAAATGAGGTTAAACACATACCCTCTTCTGCCATACGTGATAGCTGAGGTGTGTTGTTAGTGGTTGACCCGAATGGTTCAATATCCCCGTAACCCATATCATCAATAAAGATGACCACAAAGTTGGGTCTGTCGGCCTCCAGTTCGGCTCTTTTTTGCTGGTTTCCAATTTTGCTTGTACTCCCGGATAATATGTTTCCTGAGATAAAAACGAGGAGTATTATCTTTGTAAAACTTAAAAGTACAGATGAAATTAATTTGATTCTTGTTTGCATATTTTCGGTACGTCAATTTTCTTTTAATTCTTCACCTTACTATCTGGCGGAGGTTCATTTGCACGTTACTTATGAGAGTTATTAAGAACCAGGTACTTCAATTCTGTATCTCCTGCATTACTAATCCCGTGTTCAACATTTGACGGACAATAAAAACTGCTGTATGCTCCAGCTACCTGAGTCTTACCATCCAGATAAAACTTTGCAGTTCCTTCTAATATCAAATAGAATTCATCTCCCTCGTGAATATGGGGTGGATGACTGGCTTGATTTGGAGCCACAACACTCATTTTTATTAAATATCCATCAACAAAATCTTTATCTGCGAACCAATATCGATAGCCCTTTTTTGATTTTGTTGCTTTGTCCATATCAAATTGATTAAGACAATTTTCGATCGTATATTCTTTTTCTTGTGCTGTACTTTTGTGGAACATAATCAAAACAAGGAATAGAGTGATGAGAGCAATTTGGATAAATCTTTTCATAGGATTGTAATATTCATGGGCACCTCTAAAAACTAGTTCTGTACATGAGAACGTGCGAAAAAAGAGATAGCAAGGCGGAAGGCAAAATCTTTCCTCAATGTAGCCACGGCTACATTGAGGAAAGATTTTGCTTGACAACGCTGTTATCTCTTTTTACAGCCGTTCGTAATAAAAAGTAGTTTTTAGAGGTGCCCTCATTATAATCTAATGTTCACTTTCTACTCCATATGGGTCACAATAACTGGGACTAATGCTAACTTGAAAATCCAATTTAATCATTCCTTAGCGAATTATCAGGGTGATATGTTTCCAAAATAAAGTCAAATGAATGAAAAGAAAATCACCTCATACGACCTAAAATAAATTCATTTGACCTGCACTTTCAGAACATTTGTAACTATATTGTCATGAGCCGTTTTGCATAATAAAACACCAGTATCTCGTGAAAATGAAGCACATATTGATATCCATATCGGTAACATTGATATTTTTATTTTCTTGTACATCAAACAAGGATCAAGAACGACCAAATATCTTAATTATCCAGTGTGATCATCTCACTCAGAGAGTCGTGGGCGTCTATGGCAACAAAGATGGACTCACTCCGGCCATTGACGGCATTGCCTCCCGGGGTGTCTGCTTTGCTAATGCTTATGTAGGCTCTCTCATTTGCCTGCCATCCAGGGCAGCATTGTGGACCGGAATGATGCCCCACCAAACCAAGGTGCTCTCCAGCGGGAGGCATCATTATAATCCGGAGATAAATGATAGTATAGTTAAAATGGCAGATGAAGATATCCAGGCCCTGATTGATGCATTAAATTCCACATCCGAAGCGGAGAATACAATTATTGTGATAACAACCGATCATGGAGACGGCATGGCCTCCCACCGGATGGTTACCAAGCAGGTCAGTTTTTACGACGAACTTACCAATGTCCCGTTTATTATTTCAGGCAAAGGCATAACTCCGAACATAGAGATCGTGCGGGACGTGCTGGTTTCTGCTTCACTGGATTTGATGCTTACTCTTTGCGAGCTTGCTGGCATTGATATCCCTGGCCATAAAGGAGGAATCAGTGTGGTACCTGTTTTGAAAGGTGGTTCCATGAATCAATCCCACCCATTTGTTGCCTCTGAATGGTATTCAGAGTGAGGATATACCATTAGTCCAGGAAGAATGATCAGATCAGAGAAGTATAAATACACCCATTACCTTGAAGGAAATGGTGAAGAGTTGTATGACATGATCAATGATCCCGGCGAAAAGGTTAATCTTGCATACAATAAAGATTATCAGGATATTTTGAAGGAACACAGGGGGCTGCTGGATCACTATATAAACGAAACAAATGACAACTACCTAAGCATGGAAGTCGTCGTTGATCCTAGATGGCGGAGTCACGCAATCGGTTATCCTCGCCATGAAGGTCTCAGTGCACCTGAAGAAGAATGGGAAAAGAGCGGGAAAAAGTAAATTGTATTCATCAATCTTAACCAAATGAAACATGTTTATCTGCTTATTACTATGGTTTCATTGCTGCCCTGGATTGCAGGTTGCAGTCATTCTCAAGAAGTAAAGCAAGCACCCAATATTGTTTTTATTATGGCCGATGACCTGGGTTTCTCAGGCCTCGGCTGTTATGGATCTGAAGTACCCACGCCCAATCTGGATGCCTTGGCCGCCAATGGTATAAGGTTTACCAATTTTCATAATTGTGCCAGGTGCAATCCTTCACGGGGTGCGCTGTTAACCGGACTCTATGCCCACCAGTCGGGTTTCGCCTATGGTGCAGGGCAGTTTGTGAATTCTGTCACCCTTGCCCAGGTCCTCAGGGAAGCCGGTTACCGAACATTGATGACTGGCAAGCATCATGGATCGCAGAATCCCAGGGATTTCGGGTTTGACAGGAACTGGGGATTGAAGAGCGGTTCCTGTAATTATTTTAATCCCGGTTTGGACAGGCCGGGGGAACCCCCCACCGCACACAAAGGCATACGCGCCTGGCATATCGAAGATAGCATCGTCAAACCATACACCCCCCCGGAGAGAGATTTTTATACCACCGATTATTTTACAAAGCATGCTGTTCAATACCTGGAAGAGTACAAGGATGAAGAAAAACCCTTTTTCCTTTATGTGGCTTATACGGCGCCCCATGAACCTCTGCATGCCTGGCCGGAAGACATAGCCCTGTTCGAAGGGAAGTATGACACAGGATACGAAGTGATCAGGGAGGCCCGGTATAAGAAGCAGATTGAGATGGGACTCCTGGATCCGGAGATTTACAAGCTCTCCCCCAAACCGGTTCATATTAAAGGTGATCCGCGGGATTACAAGGAATACATGAAATGGGTGGACCAGCCTGCTGAGCAAAAGAAGACAGAGGCGAAAAAGATGGAGATCTATGCTGCCATGATCCATAATATGGACAGGAATATTGGCAAGATTATTCAGAAAGTAAAGGATATGGGCGAATTTGATAATACCATATTCATGTTTTGCAGTGATAACGGAGCTACTCCGGCCTCTCATTCTGTTTACAGCGAAGAAAAGGATTGGACCGGACCAATGGGATCCGGGAATAGTTACCACATGTTCAGTGTCAACTGGGCCAATGTGGACGATACCCCATTCCGTTATTACAAAGTCTTCCCATTTAATGGAGGGGTCCGCACCCCCCTGATCATTCACTGGCCGGAAGGAATTGGCACTGAAAGCAGGATTTGTCGCGAAACCGGACATTTCATTGACATTATGCCAACATTGCTGGAAATCTCCGGCGCAGCGTATCCTGAAATACTCGATGGAGAAAAAATACTGCCTTTAGAGGGAATCAGCCTAATACCCGCCTTGGAAGGACATAAACTTGAGCGGGGCAAACCTCTGTTTCAACAGTACGAGAAGGGATCTTCTATACTGGACGTAAACTGGAAATTGTTGCGATATCGTTCTGATTGGGAACTGTTTGACCTTTCGGTGGATGGTTCGGAGATCAATGATGTGTCTGAACAATATCCCGAAAAGGTGGAAGAAATGAGCAAAACCTATGACGAGTGGTTTGAGAGGGTTAACCGGGAATTGCTGGAAACAAACGGATATTACCTGAAAGATGGAAAGTACCCTTTTAAAAATCCCAAATGAAATCAATATGCATTCAACGAATTTAATTAATAAAGGCTTATGTATTCTATTCATTATTCTGTCCTTGAATGGAATAACTGCAGCGCAGAACCGTACAGTTTTTCCCGGTCACAGCATGGGAGAGATGGCCGGAACCCTTACCGAGTCCTCAGTCATCCTCCAGTCCAGGCTTACTTCTTCCAATGAATTTGTCAACCATGATATTCCCGGAGCCCCCGGAACGGCATGTTTTGAAATTTCAGAAGATTTCCAGTACAACACTTCTTTCAAAACCAGATGGATGAGAGCGGAGAAGAATGACGATTATATGATCAAACTGAAGGTATCCGGACTGAAACCTGGAACCCGTTACTATTATAGGCTCCTTTATGGTAAGGATAGACTGGAATATTACACAGGGAACCGGTGTACTTTTAAAACCCTGGGAGGAAAGGAAATCGTACAGTCTTCCAGTTTTGTGGTTGTAACCGGCATGAACTATGACAAATTCTACCGTGGAAGCCAGGCATCCGAACATGAATTTATGGACCTCAAATTAGACGGACGGCCCTATATCGGCCCAGACCGGAATCTTGGCTTCCCGGCTTTTGAAAGCATCCTGCGTTTGAATCCCGATTTTTATATCGGGACCGGCGATAATGTCTATTATGATGCAAAGAATATGCCCTTTGGGGAAGCAAAAGATGCCAAGGGGATCCGCAGGTGCTACCATGAGCAGTTTTTCCAGCCCAGGGCCAGGCAATTATTTGCCAATGTGCCAACGTACTGGGAGAAGGACGACCATGATTACCGTTATAATGACTGTGACAATACAACTGAAAGACAACCCTCACCCGAACTTGGGATCAGAATGTTCCTGGAGCAGCTTCCCGTTGCAGATCCGGAAGATAAGGATCTGCTGACATACGGGACCTTCAGGGTGAGCAAAGACTTGCAGATCTGGCTGGTGGAAGGACGGGATTACCGCAGTCCCAATAGTATGGAAGATGGACCAGATAAAACCATCTGGGGACCTGTACAAAAGGAATGGTTGAAATCCAGCCTGTTGGAAAGCGATGCCACCTTCAGGATACTGATTTCACCCACTCCTATGGTAGGACCCGATGACGCCTACAAGATTGACAATCATACCAACCACAATGGCTTCCGTCAGGAAGGAGATGCCTTTTTTACCTGGCTCATAAAGAATGACTTTTTAGAAAAGAACTTTTACATGATCTGCGGGGATCGGCACTGGCAGTACCATTCAGTTCATCCCACCGGATTTGAGGAATTTTCCTCCGGAACACTGGTTGACGCCAATTCAAGGTCAGGCCGTCTGCCCGGGGATCCCCAATCTACTGATCCGGATGCCAGGATCCTTCAACCTTATGTAATGACCAACCCATCGGGAGGATTCTTGAGAGTTTTCATACATCCCTCAAAAAACCAACTAAAAGCCCGGGCTGTGTTCAGCTTCTTCGATGAAAAAGGAAATTCCTTATATGAGGTCACAAAAGAAGCCAGGTAGGGGCATCCCATAAGAGCAACAAAAGAGAAATCAATAGGCTGTAATAAGTGTTTTACTCTGCCTGGCAATCTGGATATCCTTTTCAACCTGGGGTATGTATTTTTCCCAGGAGAAATAGTCTTCCCCGGGATGCAGTTTTAGCCAATTGTATTCTTTACTCGACAAATGGAGTATTGGCCTGTAATTCCCGGATGTAATTTCGGATACTTTCTTCCATTGGGATAAACCTTGTTCAAGCATATTTACAGACCGTTCTTTGTGGTCCTCTCCCCCTGACTTTCTGAACAGCTCCAGTTCAATCCCTGCCCTGAGTTTTGATGCCAGATACAATCCCATGTATCCCCATGTTTCCAGGTCATCAAGTTCCAGTTCAAAGGCAGGTAAATATTGATTGTCAAAATTTCGCAAACTGTCAACCAGCATCAGTACCCTATGCGAATCTTCTTCAGATAATGCGGCAAGTTCCATCGGAGTAATAAGTGAATCAGCAGCCGTTTTCCCTTCCATCTGTAGTTTAACAAAATCAGGTATATTAAGCATATATGGATCAAGGACTTCATGATTTATAAATTCATCAATGGAGATAAAAGCAGAGAGTCCATCGTGCAATCCCTTACCTCCTTTTGGGGCCTGGGCCGGTACCAGAAATCCTTCAGAATAGAGCGTTAAGTCGTGTGCGGCAGCATGAAAAGAGGCCAGGCGTAAGGGCATTCTGCTACCCAGAGCATAGGCCTCCAGCATGGCCTTACCTATGTCATTTCCAAATCGACGGTTCAGCATCTCCTCAAATACTTCATTGGGAGTATCCGGATTATAAAGCAGGCGACCCCACATGGAATAAAACAACCACTGGCGCTGAAAGGAAAATTGCCAGTTCTTTTTCACGGAAAACTTCTGTGCGTATTCCAGGGCGGGGATGTGTCCCTCTGAACCGATAAAGTAACCATTTGAAAAAGGTTTATGATTAAGATGGATATGGTTCCGGATAAAATCAGGTTCTCCCCACCTTAAAATAAAGAAGTCCTCGTTTCTCACCATCCATTGAATCCTGTAATTTTCAGGAAAGGGATCCCAGTATCCCGTATTAATTTCTCCGGTTCTGGAAGCGTGAGTAATTGCCAGTCTGGGAGTGGAATGACCGTGAGACCAGTTAAACTTTACCTCAACCAGTGTCTTTTCAGGGAGATTTGCTTTATCAAGGATACGCCTCATCTCATCGGATGAACCAGCCAGTACAGAGCGGTGAATAAACTTAACAGGGCGTTCTGCTTGCTTGATGCCTTCTATAAAAGTTTCATCCACCCATTCCTCCTTCTCTTCCGGACTCATTTTTCTCATCCAGTCTGCAAGGGAAACGCCGACGCCCGTAAGATCCTTGTACTCATTAATTACCTGAGTGACCGATTCTCTTGTATATCTCCTGGTAATTTCTGAAGTATCGTTTCTCTCCTCAACAATGTAGGTCCTGGCGAAACCCCCGGAGACCACAATATTCCAGTTCACAATGAATGATTCTATGCCCCTGTCAGCTGCCATTTTAAAAAGGGATTCCCAGAACCTCTTCCACTCTGTCATCTCTTCATCTGTAAAAGGACATGCTTCAGGAAAATTGGTGGAGCGTATCATGTATGGAAACGGATGCAGGTTCCAGAGTGAAAGCATATTAAACCTGTTAGTCGCCATCATATCCAGAAACTCCTCCCAGAAATCGAGATCCCTGCAAAGCGCAGCATGTTGCAGGTTGGATTCACCCGGACGGTAAACAGACCATGGAAGGTTAAATTTTATGGCCCGAACCTCATTGAAAGGATTCTCAGATTTTTCTCTGATATTCAATGGGACCTCGTTGTTAATAATCTGGTCGGCAAGTTCAAGCAGTGCATACATGGCCCCCTTTGCATCCACCGAGTGAATAATGATATCCCCCCTGTCCTTCTTCAGGTGATATCCTTCCGGTTTTATCTTATCCTGTTCTGAAAAATCAGTTAATATCTGTATCTCAGTATACTCTTTCTTCCTGATGGGGAAATCTTCAGCACGGTGAATGGTGTACCCCCTGTGAACCAGTGCCCTTTCCACCTGGATTCGTCCATATTGAATTTCACGGGAGCAATCGCTCTGCTTGAAAACTACCTGTCCCCGTAAAATCAGATGATGACATAAAAAAATTCCGGCAAGGATCGATAACTGTTTTACAGAAATGTTCATATTTTAAACTTATTATTATACATAGAATATTCTGTTACAGCGACTTACCATTCTTCACTCGAAGGTCCTGTAATAGCCCAACTCCTGTTCTCTCTTCAGCCAGATTGATTCAAGGCGGTAAGCTTCCATGAAGTTTATTCTGACAGCGCCTCCAGAAGAGGTCATTTCCAGGTTCATGTTTGATGGATCGGGATAGAAGAGATTTGAATAAGTGACCTCCCCCTGGTTTGCAAAAATTTCTATCGAATTGCGGTCAATGATCAATCGTAACTTAATTATATTATTTTCAGCTGTTAGTGTTGCTTCATTTTCCATGAATGTCAGCTGTTGTTCTTTAACAGAATAGACCAGCTTTTCGCCCCTGATATTAAAGCTGAAGCCAGAGGCTCCGGCCAGGTCAATTTCCACGTTGATCTCAAAGACATCCCCATCAAGATCGGCCAGAGGGTTATCACCCGGTTGTATGGTATTATTTTTCCAGAAATGTGACTCATTACGCAATTTCTTGATCCCGGTAATGGGATTCCGGCAAAGGCGGATTTCACCGTTAATGGTTTTTAACGATAGCTCACAGGGAAAGCACATTTGCATGCTCCATGTGCGGTCATGCATCGCACGCTGACCACCCTCAAACATGATCATGGCCAATTGAATAACGGGACCATCTCCCTCATATGAATGTTTCCATGACTGGGTCGCATAAAGCTTACCATGGTCTACCCTCGTTTTTTCCATCTCCGGAATAAAACTGGTCCCGTCAAAATCCCCAATGCGGTATTTACCATTGCCATCGACAATGATCCATTTCTGTTTATTCAAATCCCCGTCCACCGGAAGTTTCATTAAATCGGGGCATTCGTGAAAATCGTCCAGTTTGCTTAAAAATTCCCAGTTCAATAGGTCAATGGACTTATAAAATGCGAAACCCGGCTGCTCATATAAGACCATCCTCCACGACTGATCAGGCTTATACCAGAACACCTGTGCATCCCGGTCTCGTCTCCCTCCTTCAGGCATTGGAATTACTGGATTGTCTTTATGCCGGATCCAGGTTTTTCCTGCATCCCTGCTGAATGCGATGGAGGTGCCCCTGCCATAATCGGTATAGAAGACAGCAATGGTTTTTTCCACTCCTGATTGTAAACAAAGACTGTTGTTCCAGTCGACAATACCACTACCACTTCCCGGGCGGTTATCAAGAACAGTATTCAGGATCTGAGGTTTCTGTTCCCAATAAATCAAATCATTGCTTATGGCATGCCCCCAGTTCTTATTATACTTGCGTGATCTCGACCACTCATCGTACATATGGAATAAATGGTACGTTCCTCTATACAGGATCAGGCCTGTAGCATCGCCAATCTGTCCGGTTATAGGAGTGTAATGAACCTGTGGCCTCAGGGGTTGGTTGTAGTGCATGTTTTCAAAAACCTTCGCATAGGATAAGCCATAGGGATCATCTGGTATCTTTTTTACATCCTGAGCATAAAGTGACGAAGCAAAAGGCAACAGGCACATGGTCAAATAGATCAGGACTAAAATGGTCTGAAACTGCAGTTGTGGTTTCATGTGTTATTATTTTAGTGTCAAATATCAAACTGTTCATTTTTTAAGCTTATTATCCAGTTGATTTCTTAATCCCAAATGGATCTCATTTCAATAAACTTCGCCTGTATGATTCTGGCGTCTGTCGCCTCGTCTACGATTCGAAGCGCGGGCTTATGCATATCAGGATAGGCCTCTCCCACCAAGTGGATCTGCCCATCGTTCACGATCAGATCCAATGTACATTTATCAAGAATGGCCCGTATTTTTAGTCTGCCATCCTGTGGCCGGACAACCGGCCTGAAGTTTCCTGATTTTTTTGATTTTCCATTTTCAATGGAGACAATACCGTTCTCTGTGTCATATTGAACAGGAATCCCCCTGATCTCAAAAAGCATCTTTTCAGCATCATTCAATTCAATGGAAAATGTAACGTCAAATAATTCCCACGGGACCATTCTATTACCAACCTGCCCGGTGGCCAGTTGCTCATCTTCGGGGATAACCTTTCTGCCATGTAAGTATTCAACTGATCTGGCGGGATTTGAATGGATGCGGGGGCCCTCACCGGTATTTCTCAATGTAAGATCCATGGGCAGGGAGATCAATTGCTTAAAAGGCATATCAGGAGGAGAGACATGCAACCAGGCAAGCTGGGTACGCCAGGAAGTTCCACCAGATGCCTGGCCGAATGTCTGGGTCGCGGAAATAGGACCAAAATCAGCACGTCCCCTGTACTCCACACAAAAAGTTTTGCCATCAAATTCTCCCAGGGAATAATCTCCCGCACCATTCACCAGCACCCATTTCCTAATCCCGGGATACCCATCCACCTCTAGCTGAAATATGTCCGGACACTCATGGTATCCATCTACCGAACTCAGTTCTTCCCAATTAAACAGATCCACGGAACCATAGAAAGTATAACCTGCAGTTTTAAAAAATACCATGATCCACTGGTTGCTTGCTTCATGCCAGAAGACTTTAGGATCACGGTTTTTCGTAGTCACGCAGGAGACCAGCGGTTTTTCCACATGGGTCCAGGTACGGCCCCTGTCCACACTATAAGCCATACATTGGGAACTGCTGTCAACGCCATAATCATGAACCAGTAAATAATAAGGGCTCCTCCGGGTATAAAAGGCGATCATTGTTTTCTCTTTTCCCTTTTGCAAACCAGCTGAATTATTAAAGTCCACAATGGCTGAACCTGAATAATTCTGTCCCCTCACAGGATCGGTTCCAAGGGCAATAGGAAGCTCTTCCCAATGAAAAAGATCCTCGCTTACAGCATGTCCCCAGTGCATGTTCCTTCCAATCTGTCCAACCTGACTGGGATCATACTGGTAAAAGAGATGGTACTCTCCATCATAATAAACCGTTCCGTTTACATCATTGCTCCATCCCTGCTTGGTGGTATAATGGAATTGTGGTCTGAATTTTTCAGTATACAATTGATCAAGTCCTTTAATGTGGTCATCCTGTGAGATATTCGAAAGAGGATCTGTCCGATTGCTCCAGCCTTCAAAGCTTATTTCGATATTTTTCCTTTTCCAGGCAGTAAGGTCAATAAACTGCCAGAAATCTGCATCGGCTTTATCAGCAACAGCCATCATGCGCTCCTCTACGACAGTTCCATCAACCCAGAGTTTTACTGCATCGTCGGGAAGTGCCTTTTGAGCCGGGATATTCAGAAATGACGCAACTGCCTGCAGGCTGGAACGTTTGGTGGAATACAAAATAATATCATCATTCTTCCCTATGATCCGGGAGGAATTGGGCAAATCACTGGCGGTAAATTCATCCGACGCCAGCCATCCTCCGAAAAAAGGATGCTCGTCAACCAGCACAATTTGTGCCTCCCTGCCCCGGAATTCAGTAACATCAAAACAGCAATCATCCATATTCGGCTCTTCGGGAATGGCTTGTCTTCTCACTCTCCCATCAATAAGAAGATTCACTGCCAATCTACCGGGAAAGGAAAAATCACCGCCGGCAAGGGAAAAACAGATGTATTTGTCCGAGATAACGAAAGGCACTGAAACCAACTCTCCGGTTGATCTGTCAAGCCTTTTGGGATGGTGTGAATTTGCAAACGGGCCTGTATAACCTGTAAACAGGGTCTGCCGGTACATCTCCTGCCGGGTATCCCAACGGATCTTCAGGTCCTTGGATTCCGATCCTGTAACGTCCCATCCGGGATTTATTGGTGCAGTTGCAGGGGTAGAACCGAACGATTCTCCCTTGATGGTCCAGTTTTCCAGGTTCCCCTTTGAAAAATCGCTGTTCTCAAATATGGGATTCTGTGCTTGTCCTGCTGATATCAAGAATAATAATGCAACCGGAATCCTGAGTATTGACAACCAGGTCAAAGGCCGAAGGGATAACTTCATCTCACTCATACTGTTCTTTATTGATTTTTGAAATCTCAGTTAGCGGATCCTTGGCCCCACACAGATCTCATCTCGTACATTTTTAGTGAATTAATTTTCAAGGTTCCCCCATTCACAAACAGGGAAATATCATGGCTGTTTCTGTTCCCGAAGCATTGCCGGATACCTCCCATGCGCCATAGTCATACGGAGAAAGCAGGTTGAAATAAGAACGGGCAATATCCTTACCATATTTATCTATTCATAAATATTTTCCATTTGCCAGGCATCCAGTGAAATCAGCTTACTGTCCCGCCCCTGTGAACGTAAAGATACTCCTACGCTGTCCTCCCTTCCGGGGTATACACGGGCGGCTACACATTGCCTGTTATTGATAAATACTTCCACCACAGACTTATCGACAAATATTCGCAGCTTAATCTTTTCATCAGGCATAAGGAGTACAGGAGCAGTCTCTGGAGGACGGGATTTTGCCCTGGCCAGCAGAGACGAATATGAAGTCTCAAGTGTAACCATACTTAATTTTACCCTTCTCCTCCTGCCCTCTGCAGAACTTTTCGAATAGGTTCGTCCGGCACCAATCCCCTTTGTTGGGAAAATGGCGATGCGGGTATATTCTTCCTTATTCGGTGAACGCAATACATTTATTTCAATCATCTGGGCTGATCCCGGGTCAATTTGTGCATTTATTTCCATGGCGTTACCCTTAATATTCTCTAACACTATTTCCTTATTTGCTGGAAGAGTTATGGATTTAATGGTTTGATGCTCCCTGCGTAGTGATTCAATGACTCCGGCAGGCTCTATTCCAATTTCATTTTCTGAAATCAAGCTAAGCCTTCTAGGCAGGGTCATGATTTGGTCCCATCCCTCATACTTCATACCTGGATTCATATTAAAGATAATGATCACACCCCCCTTTCCATCGGGTGTTGCAGAAGGCGCATGTACTCCCGAGGGAGAGGATGCTCCAAAATTGAATTTCCCGTGGGCTGTTGCCACAAACTTATCCCGCTGCTTGTCATAATCTCCGAGCAAGTATTGACCCCCACTCATATGGCTAAAGAAAGGCAATATATAGCGGTTACCGATGGGCCATAATAGGGACAGGCATAGTCATCGCCAATGAGGGTATAAGTGTCTCCTTTCACAAAGGAATGCATGTACTGCCAGTTTTCCAGATCCGAGGAGCGAAAAAGATAGGCTGCGGGTGTCGGACCCTTGTCCGGATTTTTATGTTCCCTCCCCCCAGACAAGGCATAGTAGGTATTGCCTTTCTTCCAGATACATGGGTCATACACTACATAAGGAAGGGGAAAACCCGAAGGATCCTTAATAGGGATCACAGCATTACCGGAGACCTTTTCCCAGTTCAATAACAATGGATCACTGGATACAGCAGCCATATTTCCTACAGCGGTTCCATGATAAAATGCAATCACACGTCCATCCTCCACATATGCAGAACCACTGTAGCATGCTCTTTCTGGTCCAGGATAAATGGCAAGTGGTAAGTCCCTCCAATGAATCAGGTCCTCACTGACTGCATGGCCCCAGTGCTGGCGTGTATATTCAGGCGGATAAGCCTGGTAGAAAAGGTGCCAGCGCCCTTGCCAGAAACAGAGTCCATTGGGATCATTTAGCCTGCCTTCCGGATTGACATAATGATAAATGGGCCGGTGTGGATTCTCTTCCATTTTTTTCCGTGATTCATTAAACCTTTGCAAAAGGGGATTTCTTTTTAGCTCTGCCTCCTGTTCCTTAAGTGTGTTGCTAAAAGTATATTGGGGAACAGGAGATGTGTTGCCCTCGGTATTTTCCTTTGAAACCAACTGCTTTGCAGCAAAAAAAAGTCCCGCACAGGCAATGGTCATAAGCAATTGTTTCGTAATTGTTGTCATGATCAAATAGATTAGATCAGTTTCATTTTTACAATATGGATTTCATTTCGATTATCGTAAGCAACTTGATCATGGCCTCTCCGCCCAAGGACTTTACCAACAGGTCATACTGACCAGCATGCTTATATAATTCCAGCTTGCCTATATAAAAAAAACTTCTCCTTCACTGCCAAATACTTCAAGAGAGGTTCGGTCGACAAGGATCTCCAGCGTAATTCTTCCTTGGGCAGGCCTGAGTTCCGGTTCATGACCTTCGAAGGTGTGGCTTTCAACATCGTACAGGAGTTTATGACCCATGATATTAAAATGAATATTCCGGGCTGTTCCCGTTTCAAGAATGGTACTGATCCGGTATAATCCTCCATCCAGTCCAGGAATCGGTCTCTCCTGCTCAGAGAGCACAAGACTCTTGAATTTGTGTTTTCTCCAGTGCAGCATGTCAAGCTCTTTCACAGGATTTTTGAAAAGCCTCAGTCCATCAGGTGTTGTGCGTATACTTAGCTCCAGCGGAATAGAGATGTTCGGCCTGTAGCCGAGTTCGTAGTTGGGGATCCCTCCGCGGTAGGCACCGCCCACATTTATCATCATGATACCGCGGCCGCCGGGTGCATTGGAAAAAATAACAGGATAACCATAATGTCCTGTATATATTGTATTTGCCGGCGAGAGGGGATCACCGCTCAGACTATTCAATCCTTGCTCAGAATAACGTGCAAGGGCATACCCGTTGCGACCACAGGAAATCAGGACGACCCTGTTATCCGGATCACCATCCACCGGCAGTTCGATCACATCATTGGCATCTCCTTCGCCTTTCCAGTTGTCATGAATCAGTAAAGGGAAATTTTCGATCTGCGTCCAGCTTTTCAGATCGGTCGACGTATATTGAAGACTTCCTTTTTCGCGAACCCTTTCTCCAGGGTTTTTTAATCGCCAGAATTTGGTTAGGAAGAACTGCTCTGCCACAGGATTCCAATAGATCCGGGGAGCATCTCCCCAACCTGTTACAATAGGATTAATCCTGAGGTCTGGACGACCAATCTGATCGGCCAGATCGTTAAGATCGAGAAAAGACATACCTCCGTCCACGCTGACAGTCATTGAGATATACCCTTCAGGGCGCCCCATAATGGGGGTCAAAAGAACAATGGACTGTTGGCCGTCTGCATTCAATCCCAGCAGGTTCAGCGTGTCTACAAATCCAACACCGTTATGAATATTGTAAGGATAATGAAATGCCGGGGATCTCTCTTCCCAATGGATAAGAGCGGTGGAAACAGCATGACCCCAGCAGATTTCACGTCCCCTCATTGGATTGGCGATTGTGAACATATGCCACTCCTTTTTTGGCTCATAATAAACCATGGCCGTTGGATCGCCTATAACACCTGTGGCGTATGAAAAATGATACTGGGGACGGTTTTCTTCCTGGTACAGTTCAGGTATGAAATTGCGAACATCATCAGTCATTGCGATTCGATCAAACAATTCCCGGTTTATGGAATCTTCCCCTTTATGGCCCCGAGTCCAGGTGATCTTTTTGCCACTCCAGGATGAGATATCTACCGCTGACCAATATAGAGGCTCTCCGGCATTTATGGAGACTGCATTTTCGAACAATGTGTCCCCATTTAATTTTACAGTTAGATTGAAGAAGGATGAAGACTTCTGTTTTATTCCCCTCTGCGCAACCATTAAGAAACTTTTTTTTGCCGCCTCCCTGTGGCCACATCCTGAAGCACAAAAAATGAAAAAGATAAATCCGGCAGCGCAGTGGAAATAGAATTTTTTTAGAAATGAGCATATATTCATAGGATAGAACTATTGCAAAGTATCCAGGGGTTCTAGCACTGATATTCTAAGCCCTTCCAATCCTATGTCACCTCCTTCGCTCCAGTATCCGAATCCTCCATCCCTGATTAATCCAGGCATGCTGGTGGTAAAAATCCATCGGTCATTGATGTAAACCTCAGCCATATGCTCCCTCACCATGATCCTGACATCGATTTCCCCCTCTTGTAATCCAGTATCCTGGTAGTCATCAAGGACCCGGTTCTCAATGGTATTGGCATTTAAAAGATCCCGGTATTCCAACTCTCCTATCGTCACCATATCTTTTCCGGGATAAAAACTGATACCCTTTGCCTTATTCTCTGAATGATGCCAGATGATGCCTCCGGACTCAGCATTCTTCATATTGATCCTGCATCTGATCAAAAAATCCCTGGCAGAGACCGTGTCAATTTGCTTCCAGATTCGGAGATCCCCATCCCCTCCTTCACTAAGCAAGCAGGCCTTCTCATATAGAAGCTCCCCTTCGAGTTTTGCCAGATCCTGCCAGAAATGAAGCTCTAGTGTTCCATCGGATTTTTGATGTACAAGTTTGGGGGTTCCCAGGCAGACCGGCCCGTCATCTCCCCAGGTCTGATGATACAATAATCGGTTCCCCTGATACATGATAGTATGGCCAACATAGCTGTCTTTTCTTCCGTGTCCATATCCCAATAACAGCGGTGATTCAGGGACAGCATACGGTCCCTCCTTATTTTCTCCAATCAGATACCAGGTGCCGGAAGCATCTTTCCTTCCGGATGTGAACTCTTTGCGGGAGCGAACACTGGAAAAAACGATGTAATGCCTGTCCCCCATTTGAAAACAATCAGGCACTTCCAAGAATACAAATCCTTTGTTATAACGGGTATAAGGCTCAGAGATAAATACCGGCTCGTGGTAGGTCCAGTCCAGGTAATCAACTGAACTGAGGTGTGCAATAGAGGGATTCCCTGTTTTATCATGGATGCCAAAAAGGTAGCCATCCCAATTCTGTTTCCCCGGATTATAAAAGGAAACCAGGTCCCTCCAGTGCGTATTTTTCCTGTAAGGAAATTTTGGTAACAGGACAGGATTCCCATCGTATCTCTCCCAGTTTACCAGGTCCTTTGATGTGATGAATCCAATATTTATCCCTGGCTGGCCTGAACCATAGGACATGTAATACCTGTCACCATGTTTAATTGTACAGCCGGTCATTCTCATCCCTCGTTCATCCCAGTCACCCTCCATGGCCATATTCCGGATGGTAGGCAGGGGCTTCCAGTGGATCAGGTCTTTTGAAACCGCACGCCCGATATCCCCCCTGCTGAGGTAAAACAGGTGATAATCATCACCCACCTGAATCATCCAAGTATCCCACATACGAATGGAAGGCCTGAAAGTAATCCCTCCCTGTACATAGCTGGAACAGAGAACTAAAATTACTAATGCGAATATTCGATTGTATATACCCTTTTTCATTTGCTAGAGATTCTTTATAGGTGCCTCAATTTTTGGTAACCATTTCTTATGTTCGGCAATTACTTTTGTATACTCCGGATTAGCAGCCAGATTTTTCCATTCCCAGGGATCGTTTTGGTGGTCATACAACTCCTCCGTATCATCATTGTAATGTATATACCGCCATCTTTGGGTGCGAACGGCATGATTGCCTCGCCCCATGGTCATTATTGCAGGCCTTTCCCATTCAGTATCAGAATTTTTCAGTAAAGGGACAAGACTTAAACCATCTAAATCAACTTTTTCGGGAAGATTTGCCAGCTCTATTAACGTTGGATAGATATCAACCAGGCTAACAGGTGTATCGCAACGGGAACCTGGTTTTGTTATTCCGGGAGCAACAATAATAAACGGGACACGATTTGCTTTTTCCCACAATGTAAATTTCACACATGCCTCTTTATCACCAAGATGATACCCATGGTCAGCCCACAATACAATAATCGTATTTTCCGTCATTCCCATAGCGTCCAGCTTATCAATTAAACGACCAACCATCTGATCGGCAAAATCAGCTGATGCCTGATAACATTGTACCATCTTTATTAAACTGCCCGGGCGATTTACCGGAGGAAGTATTGTGTTTTCCCAGATAAAATGTTCTTTACTTGCCATTTTCTTTCCAAGGGCCGGCACATCATCCAAATCATTTTCGAGCACTGGTGGAAGTTTAGTTTCATCGAAGGGATAACGTTCAAAAGTTTCAGGCGGGGCCCAAAACGGTAGATGAGGTTTGAAAATCCCTGCGGCCAGAAACAGGGGTTTGTTTTTCGGATGATTCTCCAGCACACTGTTTATGTATTCAACCGTATATTCATCTGTTTGCTTTGGAGCATCATGCTCTCCCCAGTCCCAGGAAGGACTTGATAACTGTTTTAAACCAGGGCCATTCTTGTATCCATTATAATTCGAATCTGGTTTATGGGCATGAATCCTGAGTTTGAAAAACTCCTGAAAAGAGGGATTCTCTTCCCGGTCAGCCCCTGTGCGCCCATGATGAAATATTTTACCTCCACCTTTTGTTGTATACTCGTATTGCATAAAGTATTGAGGAAGTGTCACCACATCGGGTAATAATTTCTTCCACTCCTGCCCGTTTGAATAAACGCCACTGGTGGTTGGTTTCAAACCGGTAAGTATGGCAGTACGAGACGGATTACATGCTGCCACAGCACAATATGCATGTGTGAAGAATGTTCCCCGATCTGCCAGCCGTTCAAGATTGGGTGTTTTAATAGGGTTGTCCGGATTAAAAAGTGTCGTCCAGTCGTTCATATCATCGATTGCGATGAATAAAACATTTGGTCTGACCAGTCTCTCTGCTGAAGCTTCAGCGAAAAATCCCATAGTCAGAATCATTGCTCCAATCAGTACCAATTTCATTTTACTTCTGGTTTGTCTATGTTTTTCATAGGAATTTCACTGCGTTAATTCATCCACTGAACCTTTTCAGGTTGTTCCGGAAAAGAACACCACGTGTCCCATAAATGCATATCGGCCTGACGGTAAATCATCCCAAGAGGAGCAATACCAGCCAAGCTCAGGATTAACAATCTAAAGGTGTTTTTTCTCATCATATTGAATACCTGACTGATTGAAATTTAAACCTAAACGATGTCAGGAATCACAAAAGGTTCCCTGTAGCTGTCCTTAACAAACATATTAGCACGGTCACTGTGCTCTCCGAAGAATTCCTCTTTTTCAGAATCAAATTGAAGCACAGGTCCGACGGAAGGCATTTCTTTTGCTATATCGATTCCATGAATTGCCAAGTGCTTTTTAAATCCCTTAAAGGATTCCATCATGTACTCAGAACCGTTGAAATGTTCAATGATCTCCTGTTCCGGTTTAGGTTCTCCGATCATGTAAGAAATATTGCCCAGATGGCAGAAAGCAGATGAAATGTGTCCCACTTCAATATCGGTCCGCAGATCTGATATTTTCCGTGAGCGCAGTGCCTCAATGAAATGTTCCTGGGGGATTTGGGAATCGCCTGCTTCTATGTCCCTGAGTCTTCTTCCTTCATTGTCATACACCCCGGAATCCAGATGAGTCAGCCCCTGGTAAACAATTCCCTTTTCACAAAAATAGGCCTGTGCAACATTTGGCCTGGTGCTGTCATGAGGGAAAACAACTGTCTTACCACTGGCACTGATTCCCTGCAAAGGGTTCAGGTTTTCGGACTCAGGATTCTCTGCCAGGGCCCTCGATTCAAAAATAACCGGGATCCCGTCATAATCATAGATGACCACCTGCGTGTTGGGAACATCGCCATTATCCAGATAACCATATCTGCCTCCATAGGAGAACACTGTCCGGGGCAACGTGTCCTTTCCAAGTGTCATCCGGATCAGGTCCAGGGTATGGGGACCATTATTTCCCAGTTCAGCATTTCCGGTGGCAAACTGCCAGTGCCAGACATAGTGCAGCTTTTTTCTGATCAGCGGTCGCGCCGGTGAAGGGCCGCACCATAAATTGTAATCTATGTATTTGGGAATAGGCTGAGGAGTATTGACCAGTCCGATGCTCTTTCTTCTTTTATAGGTAACAGACTTTATATAAAGTAGTTTTCCAAGCTCTCCGCTCTGCACCAGTCTGGCAATCTCTACATGTTCGGGATTTGACCTGGAGTCAAAATCAGCCTGTACCAATCGGTCATATCTGCGGGCCGCTTCAACCACTTTTCTCCCTTCCCATATATTGTGCGAAACAGGCTTCTCTACAAGTACATCTTTCCCAGCCTGGCAACCCCAGACAGCAGCCAGGGAGTGCCAGTGGTTCGGTGTTCCTATTGAAATGGCATCAATATCTTTCCTGTCAAGCATTTTCCGCATGTCTGTGTACTTGTCCGTAGCAATCCCATCCTTTTTTAGATCTCCATGGACCTGGTTAAGCACCTCACCGTCCACATCACAGAGTGCCACCACCTGCACCCCGGGAATCTTCCTGAAATCAGGAATATGCTTATGGCTCCCAATTCCCCTTATCCCGATGGCTCCGATCCTGATGGTATCATTGGCCCCAAGGACATTCTTACCGGCATAGGCGGTAAAAGTATTCCCTGCCATGGCCATTCCGGCTCCAGCAGCCATGCTGGTTTTCAGAAATTCTCTTCTGTTTCTATTTTCCATGATTGATTGATTTTTATGATAATACACGCTCCTCCTTGACTGATTATTCTTCCACCTGTTCAACTGCTGCAGGTGCACCAAATATCTCTTTCAATCGTTCTGTATTGAATTTTTGCTGACGATCGAAGGTGTAAACTCCGTTTACTTCCTGCTGGACATCTGTAAGTTTCGTGTAGGTAAATCCACAGATATTGGGATTGTTCAACATGACCTTTGTCAACTCCTCCACCAGATCCTCCAATTGGGCACCACTCTTGCCATATCCCCACTGGTCCCTGTTATTGCGCCGCTTTGGCTGGCTTTCATATTCCGGCAGCCAAAAGGTACCCCCGATTCATCGATGATATAGGGTTGTCCTTCATAGGGAACGGCCAGCTCAGGGGCCTGCCCGCCCCGACCTCTGTATGCCTCATCCGGGTTATCAGGATCCAGCGTGACATACCTTTCATAAAATTGAGCCGGATTTTGTGAGTAATCATGGATGGTGAACAGGTCTGTTTTAATATGCGTGTATCCGCTTGCATCGTTTACCGGACGGGTGGGATCGAGGTTTTTGGTCTGATCATACAGGTCCGCCAGCCAGCGTGCATGCACAGCGGGATTACTCCTGGCCCTTCCGGCTGTCTCATTTGTAGGTGTCCAGGCAATAATAGAGGGATGGTTCATGTCGCGCATGATTTCCGCCCTCCATTCGTTCTGCATATTGATCTGTGTCTGGGGCAGACTAAAACTGGCTCCCCAGTCCGGAAACTCACCCCAGGTCAGGTAACCCAGTCTATCTGCCCAGTAATGAAAGCGTTCTTCAAAAATCTTTTCATGAAGACGGGCACCATTGAATCCCACAGCCATTGAAAGTTCAATATCCTTTTTCAGTGCCTGGTCATCAGGAGCGGTTAATACTCCGCCCGGGTAATATCCCTGGTCAATCACCAGACGCAAAAAGATCGATTTATTGTTCAGGAAGATGCGGTTCCCCTCAATGTGTATCTTCCTCAAACCTGCATAGCTGTTAACAACATCCTCTCCACTGCCTCCTTTCAGTATAAATTTCAGAGAATAGAGATAAGGATCTTCTGGACTCCATGGTCTGGGATTTTTCAGATTCAGTAAAAAAGGAACACCGTCGGTAACCCTGCTTTCCACAGTCATAATCGATTTACCCTCCGGTGAGCTGACATTGGTTTGGAGAACCATTCCTTCGCGGTAATGACTGATTTCCGGGGTCAGCACAAAACTACCATTATCCAGGTCAGGTACGATCCTGACCCGCTTTAGATAAGTTTGCGGCCGTGCCTCCAGCCACACGGTTTGCCAGATACCGGTGGTGCGTGTATACCTGCAGCATCCTGTGTTATAAAATGTAATGCTTTGCTTACCGGCGGACTGAACCTCTGAACGCACATCGTCAGCAGCCATCACCACAAGGTCGTTTCCACCATAATGCCTACCTACCGGTTCTCCGTTGAGCCAGGCACGGCAATCGAAATCCACCGCACCAAAATGCAAGAAGATCCTTTTACCTTTCCAGGATGGATGAACTTTAATAATTCTATGGTACCAAACAGCCGGCATGAAATCTTTATATTCGATACCGGATAGTTTGCTTTCGGGACAGAAGGGGACTGTGATCTTCTTATCGAATACGGAAGGATCCATGTGCCAGCCTCTCTCAATACCTGATTCTCCAAAATCAAATGCAAAGTTCCACTCCCCGTTCAGGTTGATCCAGTCGGCCCTCTCAAACTGGGGCCTGGGATGCTCAGGTCGGGGGATATCCGAACAAATGGATGCTGGAATTTGTATGACAAGAAATAGTAGAAGGAATGTTGGAATTCTCATATCAGGTTGTTTTAAAATTATCTAAATCTAATTACTATTCTTCTCTCTTATCTGCGTCATCTTTAGACTCTTTCCGGAATGGTAAAAGACTCCCTGTATGTATCTTTCACAAACATATTGGCTCTTTCGCTGTGCTCTCCATAAAATTGTTCCTTTTCAGAATCGAAATGCAGGAGGGGTCCAGCGGATGGTAATTCTTTAGCAATATCAATCCCGTGAATTTTCAGATGATTTTTATATCCTCTGAAAGCTTCAAGTATATATTCATTATTATGGCAGTTTACTGAGATCTCCTCTTCAGTTTTTGGTTCACCCAGCATATAGGAGATATTACCCATGTGGCAAAAGGCCGAAGAGAGGTGTCCTTCTTCAATGTCTGTGCGCAGATCGGATATTTTTCTTGACCTGACCGCATCAATAAAGAAGGCCTGAGGCATTCTTGCCCCGCCCTTTTCAATTTCATGCACTTTAGTACCATCATTGTCATAGACAACTCCCTCATAGAAAATCCCTTTTTCACAGAAGAAGGCCTCAGAAACATTTGGTCTCGAACTGTTATGTGGAAAGACGACCATTTTTCCAGTTGCACTCAGTCCCTGTAAAGAATCCATATTTTCAGAACCGGGATTTTCTGGAAGAGCCCTGGATTCAAATATAATGGGTATTCCATCATAATCATAAACAGCAACCTGGGTATTTGGCACATCGCCATTGTCAACATAACCGTATCTGCCTCCGAATGAAAATACAGTTTTAGGAAGTGTACTTTTACCAAGTACCCAGCGAATGAAGTCGAGGGTATGTGGACCGTTGTTCCCCAGTTCTGCATTTCCTGTCGCAAATTGCCAGTGCCAATCGTAATGAATCCTTCTTCTCATCAGTGGTCTGGCTGGTGTAGGTCCACACCAGATATTGTAATCAATGGTTTTAGGGATGCGCTGAGGTGTGGTAACCAGTCCAATGCTCTTGCGTCTTTTATAGCATACTGATTTGATATAGAGAATTTTGCCAAGTTCTCCTTTTTGCAGGAATTTAACACTCTCATGGTACAGATCCTCAGAGCGACTATCAAAATCAGCCTGGACGATCCTGTCATACTTGCGTGCTGCCTCCACGATCTTCCTGCCTTCCCAGATATTATGCGAAACCGGCTTTTCCACTAGCACATCTTTCCCGGCCTGACAACCCCACACTGCAGCCAGGGAATGCCAGTGGTTCGGAGTACCGATGGATATCACGTCAATGTCCTTTCTTTCCAGCATTCTTCGCATATCCTTATACGTGTCTGTCCGGATACCATCATTCAGCAGAAGCCCGTGCTTCTCAGCCAACACTTCGCTGTCAACATCGCATAATGCCACAATCCGCACACCGGGAATGGATCTGAAATCTCCAACATGTTTTCTTCCTATTCCGCGCAGGCCGATGCAACCCACTCGTATGGTATCATTGGCTCCCAGTACCCTGCTTCCGGCGAATGAAGTTAACGGATTTACCGTAAATGCTAATCCGGCACCAGCAGCCATGCCGGTTTTCAAAAATTCTCTTCTGTTGCTGTTTTCCATATTGATTTAATATGATTAGAACTTTCTAATTACACTGTCTCCTTACATGAATTGCCCAGACGATAATCAGTAAATGGATTTATTTCATCGTCCTCGCTGGTGGCAGGTCCCCCTTGTTGAGTGTGATATATTCGTCCCCTTCCCTGCCGGTAACCGGGCGGTTTTCTCTGAGCCATGACTTCATTTCGGGCATCACTGAGTAATGGAAATTGGCCAGCTCATAGGAATTAAATCTTTTATCCGCCATATTCGGATCTTCGTTCCATGGAAAATCCTGCTCCAGTATGTTCCATCTGAAATACCATTCTATCACATCCTCTACCGTAACTCCCTGATTCGTTTCATTATGCCAGAGGTCAAACCCGGCATATCCGGCAATTTCAAGAGCCTGAACCATGGTGTTAAGAGCATACGCAGTATAGGTAATACCTTTCTGGCCCCCGACCCTGATCACCTCACGGGGAAGGTATACTCCGTTTGCATCTTTCTTGATCTTCCACAGGCCATTGAATTTCACATTACTGTCATACCTCTCAATATAATAACTCTTTAGTTCAGTCAGTGCGTCCACCATCAGATCCCTGTCCTCCAGGACAACAGATGCAGCCATGACACCAAGTATTCCTGCATCCTTCCAGTTATTGTCTTTCCGGATCATCACCTCATAGGTGTGGACCAGACAATTTTCCCGCCACCAGCCTTTAAATATCTCCCTGTCCGAGCCGCTCCATCCCTTAAAATTATGCAGCAGATCTGCGGCATACAGCATGGGCGAAAACCATGAACCCAGTTGCAGTCCTCTGTCCCCTCCGGTAAAGACAGTTCCCTTGGAGGCCCAGGCATTGAGTACCTCAACAGCTTTTTCAGCATATACTTTCTTCCCGGAATAGACATAGGCAAGAGCACTGGCATAGGCTGCATGCGCATTTTCCCAAAGAAGCTCCCGGATACCACCCAGATTGCTGTTTGGCTGGTATCCACCCATAATATACATCTCTTGCGGAGGATCCGGCCAGCAGAAAGGCACCCACTCCATAATCGGTAATCATATCGGCACTCACCACTGTTGATCCCTCTCCTGACAACTGCGCACATCCCAGTTTTCCATTATTCTCCACACAACGTGTCAATCCCCCCCAGGCTTTTTCTATCACATGTAGGAATTTTCTTTTAATAAGCAATCCCTGATTCACCCCGGATGCCATTGCATAGCAGAATAATCCTGTACTGATTGCTTCCAGATATGGTTTGCTGTTAGGATCCAGCGGGCTAGGGTGCCAGAGCCCCTCTTCCGGCTGCAGAGCCGCAATTGTTTCGGCCATACTGACAAATCGTTTTTCGTATCGGAATCTGGATGGATCATCAAGGGGCATATCTTCCAACACCCTGGCCAGTCCGGCTAATATCCAGCCATTCCCACGGCTCCGGAATATCTTCTTCCCGCTGCTTTCTCCTTTGTCAAAACAGAAGGAATCCCCGTAGATGAGATGTTCTTCCTCATCATAAAATTGCTCAATGGTTGCCAACCATTCCTTGTCCATAAAATCAAGAGACTCCCTTCTAAAGTGATAGGATTCCACCATGTCGTTCAAGGCTTCAATGTAATCAGAGTCACACGATAGTTTGGCCATGGCAGACAAACCCATAAATAGGACTCCCTGATTCCAATCACTTGTGGAACTCATCCCGGTACACAGGTTGCCTGCAGGATTCTGTAGCTGACGGTCCTCCACCCTTTTCATATCTTTCATAATCTCCTCGGTCTTCGAACCGGGTGAAAGTATGGTGCCCCGCTGTATAGCAACAGCTTGTCCGGTTATCAGTGATCCGCCTTCTGAAATTATTCCGGAGATTAAAACACCTAAAAGAACCAGCTGTTTTAATCTGGCAAATTCGATCATATTTCTCAGTTTTGATTCTCTGTTAATAATCTTGCAGCGGCCTTTTTATTGCAGGTAATGCTCCCGACTTTATTCACACGATTCAAACCTTATCCGGTATCACAAAAGGTTCCCGGTATGTATCTTTCACGAACATATTAGCCCTTTCGCTGTGTTCCCCGTAAAATTGTTCCTTTTCAGAATCGAAATGCAGTAAGGGCCCCACCGATGGCAATTCTTTGGTGATATCTATTCCGTGTGTCTTTAAGTGTTTTTTGAACCCACGGTATGTTTCCAGCATGTACTCCGAGTCGTTAAGATTGGCAATGATTTCCTCTTCTGATTTGGGTTCCCCCAGCATATAGGAGATATTGCCCAGGTGGCAAAAAGCTGTAGAAAGGTGTCCTTCTTCAATATCTGTTCGAAGATCGGACATCTTTCTCGACCGGACAGCGTCTATAAAGTGTGCCTGTGGCAATCTGGAATCACCTGCCTCTATTTCATCTATTTTCCTGCCATCATTATCATAAACGATCCCCTTGCAAAAGATCCCTTTTTCACAGAAAAAGGCCTGGTTAACATTCGGATTGGGGCTGTCATGCGGAAAAACTACCATTTTACCTGTAGCGCTGAGTCCTTGCAACGGGTCCATGTTGTCTGAATCCGGATTTTCGGGAAGGGCCCTGGATTCAAAAATGATGGGTATTCCGTCATAATCATATATGGCGATCTGGGAATTGGGGACATCTCCGTTGTCTATGTATCCATACCTGCCACCAAAGGAAAAGACGGTTTTGGGCAGGGTACTTTTCCCCAGCATCCAGCGAATGCGGTCCAGGGTATGGGGACCATTGTTCCCGAGTTCCGCATTTCCGGTGGCAAACTGCCAGTGCCAGTCATAGTGCAGCCTTCTCCTCATCAACGGCCGGGCCGGCACGGGGCCACACCAGAGATCATAGTCAATGGTGTTGGGTATGCGTTGGGGGGTATTTACAAATCCGATGCTCTTGCGTCTTTTATAACAAATGGATTTTACATAGAGGACCTTCCCCAATGCTGCGGATCTCATATAATTGACACTTTCCACATACTGGTTTCTCGAACGTGAATCGAAATCAGCCTGTACCATTCGTTCATACTTTCGAGCAGCTTCTACGATCTTCCTCCCTTCCCAGATATTATGCGAAACCGGCTTTTCCACAAGTACATCTTTACCGGCCTGGCATCCCCAGACAGCAGCCAATGAATGCCAGTGGTTCGGAGTACCGATGGATATCACATCAATATCCTTTCTTTCCATCATTTTTCGCATATCCACATAGGTGTCGGTCTCGATTCCGTCATTTTTTAACAATCCGTGTTTCTCGGCCAGCACCTCGCCGTCAACATCGCATAATGCCACAATCTGCACACCAGGAATGGATCTGAAATCCCTGACATGTTTACGCCCTATTCCACGCAAGCCAATGCAACCCACTCTAATGGCATCATTGGCTCCCAGGACCTTGCTACTGGCAAAAGAAGAAATAGGATTTCCTGCAATCGCAATTCCGGCACCAGCAGCCATGCCGGTTTTCAAAAAATCTCTTCTGTTTTGTGATTCCATAATATTGATTTTTAAGTTTATATCTTGCCCGAATAGATATCCGGGATTTCCTTTTCCATATTAAACAGAGTCGATGGCTATTATTGCTTCTTCCTAATCATCCCGAAACAACAGCACTTCACTCAGAAAAGGAGGTTTTTTTTCATTTTTTACAATTAACCTGAATTTCTGAGCCGTTACAGGAGCAAACACCCTGGTTGCACCTTTACCTTCAGTCACAAAATCATTAAACACTTCAGTCCACTCTTTGCCATCGAAGAACAACAGGTCATATGTCTGAGGATATTTCAGATACCTATGCAAAGCCTCAACCAGCGACATACATTGAATAGTCACTGGTTCTCCCAGGTCAATATCAAGCATCGCTGCATTTTCACCTTCAGCAGCCTCCCATTTGCTCTTGAGGTCACCATCTGTAAGATTTGCCGGATTACAGATTTCGGCTGAGGAGGTAGCATTCACCTTTGCCCCCAGAGACGGGACTGGTAAAACATCAGGTTCACCGATAAACTCAACTGCCACAACTGAGGCTATCCTGTCCGGAGCATATGCCGGTAAGTGAATTGTTGATATTTCTTTCGTCGGAGTAATTGCAAGCCTGGTTTTAGCATCAGCCAGTAAATAAGCCTTGCTTATTCTGTTTGAGAAAGGCATCACCAGCCTGCCATCTTCTGGCCAGTCGAATACATGTAAATACAAAGTTTGCTCTTTACGGGTGACACGTCCCCATGATAGAAAGGGAAACGGACTGGCCTGCGTTCCATAAATAGCTTCTCCGTTCAATTTCAGCCAATCGCCCATTTCTCGCAGGTTTTGCTGACACACCTCCGGAATTACCCCATAGGCATTGGGTCCTACATTCAACAGGAGGTTACCCCCCTTACTTACAATATCGATCAACGTCCGCAACAATTCCTCGGTGCTCTTCCAGCGATCATCCCAGGCATTATAACCCCAGTGGCCGTTCATGGTCATACACGCCTCCCAGTCTCTTCCTGCCTCCCAGTTTTGTCCCGGATAACCAGCAGGAATGAATTTTTCTGGAGTTTCAAAGTCGCCGTTCATTCCAGCTCCCAAACGGTTATTGGTTATCAGATAGGGATAGGGAATGGTAAGACTGGTAAATTTTTGGGCTATTCCTTTGGTCATATTTGTGGGGGTATCCCACCAGAGCACCGCTACGTCACCATATTTAGACAATATTTCATTTACCTGGGGCATTGCAATCTCGTCAACATATTTATTCATATCGCCCTTGTGAGATTCGTCCCATTCCACATTGCGCCTGACAGCCCCACCGGGATGGTACCAGTCCTGTGAATGGGAGTAATAAAATCCGAGTTTCATCTCCTGTTTACGGCAGGCTTCTGCCAGCTCTTTCAGAATATCACGTTTAAATGGTGTTGCATCAACAATATTATAAGGGCTGACCTCCGATTTAAACATGGCAAATCCTTCGTGGTGTTTCGATGTAATCACGATGTATTTTTGTCCGGCATCTTTCGCTAGTTTTACCCACTTATCAGCATTGAACAGGGTGGGATTGAACTCTTCGGCAAAGGCCGAATACTCAAGCCTTGGAATTTTTGCCTGAAACATGATCCATTCACTATGAGAAGTTACATCACCCCATTTGCCGGCTGGAACAGAATATAATCCCCAATGGATAAACATGCCGAATTTGGCATCATTCCACCATTGCATTTTGGGATCATTCTCTTTTGAGATGGTTGCCCCAATATTATTTTGAGCCACTGTAATAGTTGCAAATACAGCTAATAAACAGAGTGAGAGAATAGACTTCATGATTTATATCTTTACAGTTTTCTGACCCAGATATTCCTGTAGCTGACTTCGCTTTTGTGATTCTGCAACTGAAAGGGCTCTTCCGGATTATGTTTGGTGTACTTTGGCACAGGCATCGATCTTTTACTACCGGTACTGCCTTTAAGTTCCGCATGATCCTGTATCAGTACCCCGTTATGAAACACTGTACAATAGCCCGGTTTTTCAAGGGAGCCATCCACACTAAACCGGGGCGCCTTAAAAATGATATCATAACTTTGCCATTTTCCGGGCTTCCTTGAAGCATTCACCAGGGGCGGGTACTGTCGGTAGATCGCTCCTGCCTGTCCGTCAAAATAGGTCTTGTTTATATATGAATTCAGGATCTGCACCTCATACCTGCCCATAATGTTCACCCCTGAATTGCCGCTTTTCTGTTTCTCTTTTCCCTCTTTCACATCGCTCTTTGGGGTTCTCCATTCGATATGTAACTGCATATCTCCAAATATCTCTTTTGTCCGGATGGAACCTGCTCCGGGTACAACCGTAAATTTTCTGCCACTGACCTTCCACGGAGCAACACCTCCTTCTTCGGTATCGCTTTCGAACATATCAAGGGAACCCTTGTCAAATAAAATGATCGCATCAGAAGGTGCATTGCATTTTTTCCCGGGGTTAATCACCACTGGTTCTTTCAGTTCTTCATGTTGTTTTGTTTGCGAAAACCCGGGAAAACAAAGTATTCCAAATAAAATGATCATACATGGAGGGCGGATTTTCAAGTTGATCATTGGTTGTTTCATCTGCATTTGATTTTTGGGATTTTATAGCAATTAATTTTCAGGGATTCAGTCTTTTCAGGGCAAATTCCACCTCATCATTCAACTCCTCATTTCCAACCAGTTTTTGAATGTACGGTATACAGTAATCGCTCCCCATCCAGCTAAGTTCTCTCAACATCAACTTTTTAGATTCTGTAGTAGCGTTTTTATTTTCAAGTATACTGACCATAGCCTTTTCAATCCGGAGTAATTTTTCCGGATCCCCTCCGGCGTCACGGACACGGGCCAGAATATCGTTGTAATACTTGTTGCTATATGGAATCTTGTAGTTTGCAATTTTCGCTATGTCCTCTTTCAGGGTGAGTTCTTTGAATCCTGATCTGAGAGAAACAAATGCTGCGGTTGGAAAATCAAAGGGAATGGCCTGGGTCACCAATCCGCTTGCCGCCCATTCTGCCCCCCGTTGAAAAGTGGCAATAAATCCGGCACATTCCATGGCCGAACCACCACCTTCTTCAGCTATACCTAGGACCGTGTGAAAAATTCTTCCTTTACCATAACGGACTGTGAACAGGACCGGTTCATGCCTGTCTGAGCCACCTTGTTCCGGATCGGAATAGGCTGCTGCCAATATTTCCATATTCCTGGCCGGACCCCGGAGCCGGCTGTAAAGCACATCATTTCCATGAAGCCATCTGAGCGGAAGGCCTTTAATTACCGGATGGTCCAGTTTCTTGGCCCTGACCTCAAACATGTGTTTATCAGTAATGGCTCCAGCTGGTCCGGGAGTAGAATCAACCATCAGCTCAAAATCATAATCGATAAACATGTTGGTAAGGCTCCTGTGAAAGACATAAGGGCCATCTTTTTCCGAACGGTTCCCTCCTCCACCGAGTCCGGTTATTTCGTTGTATTCCTTCCATTCAGGAAAGGCCTGGTTGGATTCCCTGTAAATTACCACTCCACCTCCATTGCTGACATATTCAACAAAGGATCTCCTGGTCTCATCAGACCAGGGATCGCCATTGTAGTCAAGGACGACTACATTATAATTATTAAAATCAGGATTAAAGCTAGCCATGTCGCCCCCTGCCCGGGGTGTCCTGGTAATTTGTGCAGAAAACAGGTTAGTCTGATCCAGCAGTTTTTTCAGGATAACTGAACTTTCCTGCCAGTTTTCATTGCCCTGACCAGTTATGATCAGGGCCGTATATGCTGATTCCTTTTGACATGAAAAGGCCATGCATAATAGCCCCGCGAGAATCAGCAACTGCAAATATTGTATTTTCAATTTCATGCTTATTTACAACTGTTTATAGCGAAGGTAATTTCCAGGGGGCCCGGTATGGTCGTCCCAATAGGCGGCTTGCCCTGTGATTGCCTATTATTTTTTGCTCGTCCGGATCCCAATAAATTGTCTCTCCTGTAGTCATAGCAATCTCTCCCAGCAAGGCAACTGCAATAGAACTAAATCCGATCTCAACCGGAGCAATTGTTTCTTCGCCGGAGCGTATGCAATCGAAAAAATTCTTTATATGGTTGGTACTTTTATACAGTTTTATTTCATCATCCCCGATAACTTCTTTAAGAATTGTCGGATCAGAAGCCTTAAGCACATCTCTTTTACGGTCAACATGGACCCATCCATCCTCTCCGTACCAGGTGATCCCCATGGTCAAAGGCATACGGGATGCGTTTGCAATGCGCATCTCCAGGCCATTGGCATATTTGCATTGAATATCATATTCAAAGGGAACATTGTAAATACCTTCAGAGGGGTAATAGCCTTTTCCACTGATCTCAACCGGTCCGGTTCGGTCCATTCCTGTTCCCCACTGGGCTATATCGATGTGATGACCGGCCCAGTCAGTGGTCTGCCCACCCGAATAATCCAGCTGCCAACGCCAGTCACGGTGACAGACTCCCCGGTAGGGGACCTTGAGGGCCGGTCCCAGCCACAGGTCCCAGTTCAGTTCAGGGGGCACTTCCTGAATGCGAGGGGTACCGATGCGTCTAACAGAATCTGGCATCCCCACTTCAATATATTTTATTTCTCCCACCCTGCCATTTATTGCGAGTTCGGCACCACGATGGAAATTCTCTGTTGAACGCTGCTGGCAACCGGTTTGCCAGGTAATATTGTTTTTCCTAACGGCCCTGACAATGGCCTGACCATCTTCTATGGTCCGGCAAAGGGGTTTTTGCCCAAACACATTCAAATTTTTTTGGGCCGCCTCGGAGTAGATAATCCCATGCCAGTGATCAGGGACTGCTATGTATACCGCATCCATCTTTTCTCTATCGAGGAATTCACGGAAATGTTCGTAGGTCCGGCAGTCCCTGTTCCTGTAAGCCTCATCGATCATCTTCTTGGCTTTTGCCAGATGTAATGAATCCACATCGCAAACTGCGACTACCTGAACGTCACTGCGGAATTCCACTAATTTCTCTATGGCTCCCATCCCATTTCCTCCTGCCCCGATGATACCCATAACGAACCTTTCTCCTGGAGCTTTCCTTCCCCCCATCCCCAGTGCTGTGGAAGAAATTATTTGAGGAAAAATTGCAGTTCCCGCAGTCAGTGCTGCAGATCTTTTCAAAAAGGTTCTTCTAGTTGACGTATTGTCCATATGTAAGCAAGTTAATACTTGTTGAATTCATATCAGATCTATTCTCCCATATGCCGAACAGCATCCTTCTTTACTTCGGCCCCTATCTGAAGTTCATTCTCAGCATTAAATGTAAAGTTGTCATTCAGCAGGATGTTCCAACTTTTGTCTCCTGATACTTTCAGGAAGGTGGAAACTCCCTCTCTGGCATAAGATCTCTCTACAATTGCATCCTGTACCTGTTCCATGGAGATCATCACTCCATCATTATCCGGCGCCTGTACCCCTGAAATCTTATCCAATCTCAATCCCTTAATGTTCCTGAATGTATAGGCATTCTCCCACATGGGCTCTGTTTTCTCTGTATTCCAAAACACTTCGCAGTCAGTCATGCTCAGGTTATTGACCTCAAATGCCTCAAATGCATGGTTAGCCCTTTTATCTGGCCATGATTCCGGATCCATATAAAGCTGGACATTATGCATCCGGATATTCTCCATCGGGATTCCCTCAAATCCGGCCATCCTGCTGGTACCCTGCCCCCTGGCAACAACATTTTCAATCAGTACATTTTTAATATGGCCCACCTTTGAATCCGGGGATCTCTTTAATACGGTTAAAAAAATGGGGTCTGCATCTCCCCAAAAATGATATCGCTTCCTGCCACAATCAATGGTTATATTGGAAAAGATTATATCGCTGGCAGTACCTCCGTCCCGGATCACGATGCTCAATCCCCGGTTGGAATTCCTGATCACACAGTTGTTAAATACGATATGTCTGAAATCGCCATGGCTTTCGGTACCCAGTTTTAATGCGGAAGAGGTAGAGGTAAGCACGCAGTTGGTTACCGTTACATTTTCACAAGCCCGGTATTTACCATCTTTCATGGAAGTCTTGAGAACAATGGCATCATCACAGGTTTCAATGATGCAATCCGATATAGTTACATTGGTACAACCATCGACATCAATACCATCCGCATTGCCTCCGTAATCAAGGTCGGAATAGACAAACAAGCCTCTAATATATACCCTGTTACACCACAATATATGAAGTATCCAGCCATTTCCCTCAAGCAGTGAAACATCTTCTATTCTCACATTCTCACATTCCTTCAGAATGATCAGCCGGGTGGTCGGCGGGATTTTAAAATTCTTTGTCATTTCAATGCCGGCCTCCCTGGCAATATCCCAGGCCTTTTTATTGAACTGGTTGATGTAGGTGATCGGCCTGCGTTCCCTCCGGGCCTGGCCATGGATGGTCCCGTTGCCCTTGATGGAGATATTTTTTGCTCCCTGTGCATAGATCAGGACCGGATTTGATAACTGTTCAGTCGCAAATTCCTTAAGGTATCTATCAGTATATACTACAGTATCCTGACTGGCCCAGAGGGTTGCCGAAGATTCCAGGTAGAGGGTCACATTATCCTTTAAAATGATAGTTCCACTAAGGAAATCACCCGGAGGAAAATATACCGTTCCTCCTCCGGCCGCTGTGCATTCATCGATGGCCTTTTGTATTGCCCCGGTTACCAGGTCAGTTTTCAGACCGGTGGCTCCGTAATCTTTTACATTGTAGATTGTATTGGCCTGCACCAGGAAATTTAAACCTGCACAGATTAAAATGGTAACAATTGCTCGTTTCCTCATTTTTTGGTAATTGTTGATTATATGTTGTCTTCCTCTGTTTGGAATGCCTCCTAATACTCCGCTCCTGTCAGGCTGATCTCTACCGATACCTGCCATTGATTTAACTTCGTTTTGAGATTGCCCAGTATCTCAGGATATGCTGCTGCAATATCCTCTGTCTCATAGGGATCATCAATAATATCATAGAGTTCAAAGACTCCTGATTCAGGATTTACAAGTTTATACCGATTGTCCATAATGGCTGAAAATCCACCGAAACTCTCCGTTTTTGCCAGAGGATGGGTGTAGTTCTCAAACTGAATAAAATTTCGTTTATTGGTGGGGGTAGTTCCTTTCTGAAGGGCTGCATCCAACCAGGGAGGGTTGCCGGCTGCTGCCTCCTTCCTGAAGTCATACCTCCAGAAACAAATGGGTTCCGGACGCTGTTTCATCTGGCCATTTATCAATGGTACCAGACTGATTCCGTCAAGTTCACGATCCGGCAGATCCAGCTTAAGAAAATCACAGAGTGTGGGTAATATATCACTGGTCACACAGGGGACATCGCTAACAGCAGGCTCTCGGACAAATGACGGCCATTCAATAATGGCAGGTACCCTGATCCCGTTTTCATAAAAATTCCCTTTGTGTCCCCGCAGTTTAGTATCAAAATTGCTATCCCTGGGCACCCCGTTATCGGAATTGAACCAGATAAGTGTATTATCAGAGATCCCATTTGCTTTCAGGTAATCACGCAACCAACCGATAGAACGGTCCATGGCAGTTATTTCAGCAAAACGGTGCTTTAGCACCTTGTTCTTGATATAGGGTTGTATATCTGCATCGATGCCTGCATAAGGTTCATGGGGTGAGCCAAACCAGATAACCAGAAAGAATGGTTTTTTACCTTTTGAGACTTTCCCAAGCCAATTCATGGCCTCTTCCACCAGAATCTCGGAACTCTCTCCCTTATATATTTCTGGATCAGCACCATTAAGGACCAGAGGAGGATTGTAGCTAAAAAAGTTATCATGGGAAAGCCAGTGATCAAATCCCATACTGCCCGGGCTGGTGGGGGAGCTTTTTTTAACCGGACCCAGATGCCATTTCCCGAAATGTGCAGTGCTATAACCTGCGTCATGTAATATTTGGGCAATGGAGATTTCTTCGGGGCGGGTAGAATAGTTATATACAAAGGCCCCTGATCTGTTGGGATGCCGTCCCGTCATCACACTGGCGCGGGTTGGGGTACAGACCGAAGCACCCGAATAAAAACGGTTGAATCGCAAACCTTTTGCTGCCATCTCGTCCAGTACAGGAGTCAGCAGCATCTCATGCCCGTTATATCCTGTTTCATGCCATCCCTGGTCATCCGACATTAATAGAATGATATTCGGACGATCAGGATTTTCTTCCGGGGCCTTGCAGGAAGCAGTGATCAGAAGAGAAATAATAAACACTGCAAAAAGGGTTGAATTTTTCATAAGGCTTGATTCTTAAAAAATGATTTCTCTATTGACCGAATTTTCTCACGGCTTCCCTGGAAACTTCGGATCCTTTCTGAAGTACTTTCTTTGCGTAAAATGTGTAATTGTCATTCATCACGATGTTGCTGCTTTTGTCTCCCGTAACCTTCAGAAATGTTGAAACTCCTTTCATGGCATAACATCTCTCAATGATGGCATCCTGTACCTGATCCATGTAGATCATTACTCCATCACTCTCCGGTGCCTGTAGCCCTGAAAGCTTATCCAGCCTCAATCCCCTGATATTACTGAATGTATAAGCATTTTCCCACATGGGCTCGGTCATTTCAGTATTCCACCGCACTTCGCAGTCAGTCATGCTCAGGTTGTTTACATCAGATGCTTCAAAGGCATGACTGGCCCTTTTATCCGGCCAGGATTCCGGATCCATAAATAACTGGACATTATGCATCCTGATATTCTCCATTGGGATCCCCTCAAATCCAGTCAGTTTGCTGGTTCCCTGCCCCGTCGCAAGGACATTCTCGATCAACACATTCTTGATGTGGCCCACCTTTGAATCCGGCTCCCGCTTCAGCACGGTAAGAAAAATCGGGTCCGCATCACCCCACCAGTTGAAGAGTTTCCTGTTGCAATCAATGGTGATATTGGAAAAGATCACATCGCTGGCTGTGCCCCCGTCCCGGATCACAATACTAATTCCCCGGTTGGAATTCCTGATCACACAGTTGTTAAAAACAATATGCTTAAAATCGCCATGGCTCTCTGTTCCAAGCTTCAGTCCGGATGAGGTGGAAGTCAGAACACAATTGGTAACAGTTACATTTTCACAGTTCTTATACTTGCCATCTTTCATGGAAGTCTTGAGAACAATGGCATCATCACCCGTTTCTACAATGCAATCCGATATGGTAACATTTGTACAGCCGTCGACATCAATTCCATCTGAATTGACCCCTGCCTCAAGGTCAGAATAAACAAACAACCCTTTTATGTACACCCGGTCACACCATAAGGTATGCAGCATCCAGCCATTTCCCTCAAGCAATGAAACATCTTCTATTCGCACGTTCTCACATTCCTTCAGAATAATCAGCCGGGTGGTGGGATCGATCTTAAAGTATTTTTTCATTTCAACACCTGCATCCCTGGCAATGTCCCAGGCTTTTTTGTTAAATGGATTGATATATGTGATGGGCCTGATTTCCCTTCGGGCCTGGCCATGGATGACCCCATTGCCCTTTATGGATATATTTTTAGCTCCCTGAGCAAATATCAAGACCGGACTTGATAATTGTTCGGTATTAAATTCCTTGTCATAGTGCTTATTATAAACTTCGGGATCCAGACTGGCCCAAAGGGTTGCGGATGATTCCAGGTAGAGGGTCACATTGTCCTTTAAAATGATGGTACCACTCAGATAATCCCCCGGAGGAAAATATACTGTTCCCCCACCGGCTGCAGTGCATTCATCAATGGCCTTTTGTATGGCCTCCGTGACAAGATCAGCTTTCTTACCGGTAGCCCCATAATCTTTCACGTCATATATTGTTCCGGCATGCAATAGCACGATCATTCCTGAACAGAATAAAATTGCGAGAATTGACTTCTTCATAATTATTGGTTTATCAGTTTAGCGTTTTCAGTCGCTTGCTTGCACGTTCATCGAAATAGAGCATGGACACCGGACCCTTTTGAGATATCCGGGGATCTTTTGTCTGTACCAGATAATCTTCCATCTTTTTTTTCAGTGCTTCAAATTCACTTTTGTGAGAAGGATCATCAGCCAGGTTCGTCAACTGATGTTGATCGGACGGAATATGGTAAAGCTCAAATTCCGGACGGGGGCCAACACAAATTTTGAAATAATCGGCATACTCCTCATCCTCCCTGTGTATCCATATAAACTGTTTTGTCGGTCCCCTGTCAACCCCGGCCCCTCCATATGCATCTTCGTACAGAAAATTGTGGATCAACAGGTAATCCCTGGTGCGTATGGCCCTCATGGGATAAAATCGGACATGAACCTCAAGTCCGGCATATACCTCGGTCCGGGTGGCATCAACCAATCCTTCCTTACCGGATTGCAGTATATTCATCAGGCTCATTGCTGTCATTTCGGGCAAAGCTTCTAATGAAGCAGCTTCCAGAAAAGTAGGTGCGAGATCCTGAAGGGATACCAGGTCATCAACCACTCTTCCCCCTGCAACTTCCGGACCGCGGATCTCACTTCCCCAGCGGATTACCAGGGGAACCCTCAAACCCATATCATAGACATTGGCTTTCCCTCGCGGGAATGACCAGCCATGGTCTCCGGAGATAACAACAATGGTTTTCTCCAGAAGACCATATTCTTCCAGTAGCTCTATGGCCTTTCCGGCTGAACGATCTCCATCCTCCACTTTCTGGTAATAATCAAGAATATCACTCCTGATTTCCGGGACATCGGGCCAGCATGGAGGAACGTTCACATCCTCCATCTTCTTTCCGCTTTCCAGCCCGGATCCTTTGTTGAATTGCCGGTGAGCGTAACCCCCACCCTGCCAGTAGCAAAAAGGTTTATCCCTGGAATGGTTTTTCAGGAACTCTTCGAACGGTATGGAGACAGAACCTGCAGGGTTGTGGCTGCGACCTGAAAGTTCCGGTTGTTTGTTAAAGACTGACTTCCAGCCACCCTTTCCTGTATACGCAGTGACATAACCCGACTTGATCAGCTCGTCAACATAAGTGTGGTATCTTGCATTCAGCATGGATTCCGTCTCATTGCTGTGGCTGACGGAGGCTCCCAGGCGCCAGTGCACTTGTCCGGTTAAAACCGAAGCCTTGGAGGGACTGCAGGAGGGTGCGGTACAGAAGGCATGGGTAAATAATACCCCCTCTTCTGCCATCCGGTCAAAAACCGGGGTTTTTACAATTTTATTGCCATAGGCTCCGGTATGCAGACCCCAATCTTCTCCAAATATAAATAAGATGTTTGGTCTTTCGTCAACTCCGGTTGAGGCGGGATCTGATTTGCAGGGACCGGCTGCAGCCAAGCATAAAAAGATGCCAGGAAGAAACAAGCCCGACAGGAAACAAAATAAAATTCTCCTAAAATAATTTGTCCCGGTATGATTCAGAATCTGCATACTGATTTCAATTGGAAATTCTTCTTTTTGTTGATATTGGCTGCATAGGTTCTTTCTGGGCTTTTGTAAGCAGGGCACGGAATTCATCGGGACATTCAACCAATGTTTTAAACTCGGCGAATATGCCGGGCAGATCCAGGCAATATTCACGCAATTTCTCCTTCATGTCCCCGAGTATTTCAGCATATACCGGATCATCGGCCAGGTTCTTAAGCTCCGATGGATCTGTGTTCAGATCATACAACTGGTCCGCATCAAAATAATGCTCTTTGTGAAAAAGATAGGAAGCAGGAATACCTCCCACATTTGAATTCTGCATATGTCCGGGTCTCATGTTGATCCCTTTACCTATATCCGGGGGATGTTTTTTTGCCCATTCCTGGTAGAGTACTTTCTCTTCTTCAGTATATTGACGGCTCTCAGGTACCCGGTAAGCCAGATATTTCCAGCGAGGGGTAACAATCGCCCGGCTATGGCCCATCTCAGCATAGACAGACTCCCTGACGGGCTTGTCCACTCCCCTTAGTAGAGGGACCAGGCTGACACCATCGAGTATACAGTCCTCCGGCTTTTCTATTCCCCCCAGTTCCATAAAACTGGGAATAAAATCAATACTAGAAACAAGTTGATGACATTCGCGACCGGGATCTTTAATCCCTGCAGGCCAGCTAATAATGGCCGGACTGACATGTATCCCTCCCTCATAGACCGTGTTCTTGCCGTCCCAGTGATGTCCGTTATCCTGGATAAAGGCGATCACTGTATTTTTCCTGAGATCCAATTCTTCCAGCCTGTTCACAATTGCACCTATCATGTCGTCCAGCCACAACAGTCCGGCAAAGTTCTTGTTACCCTTATGTCCGGCAGCTTCCAGCCTCTCCCAAACACTCGCACGTGAAGGCATCACATCAAAATCCTCGTCAAATACGATACCATCAAATGCGATCCGTGAGGGCAGATCAATGTCTATCCCTGGATGTGGCATATGCATGAGGTTTTCCGCGATATAACAGAAAAAAGGACCTGCTTTGTTTTTTTCGATAAAGTCGATCGTCGCCTGTGCCCTCCATTCGGGGTTGTGATTTCCTGCTTCTATTCCCCCCGTTGTTCTGGCATGGTTGGTCAGATTACCCTTTGATAAAGCCTCCGCCCAGTCCCAGCCTGAAGCCTGAAGCCTCCGGCGCATAAGTTCCTGGGCTTTCCAGGGATCATCTTTGGCTCCCTGCTCCAGCTTTTCATCAACCGGTGCACTTTGCATATGATGATGAACCTTTCCCGTAAAAAAGGTTTTATACCCCCCGTGCTGCATCAGTTTCCCTGCATTCCATTCTTCGGACAACAAACTGCCGGACCAGATAAAACGCTGTCCTTCAATAGTCAGGCCGCCAATACCTGCTGATCCATGGATACGGGATTCAGGGATTACCTGGGTTTCGGAAATGCATCTGGACATATACCGACCAGAGAGAACAGAGAACCTGGATGGGCCGCAAACTCCGTGCGGGGTATATGCACGCATAAAACTGACACCCCGGTCAGCCAGTTTATCAATATTCGGACAAAGCCCCCCTGCCTCCATGGTTTCTACCACATTGTCATCCACAAAAAACAGGATAATATTGGGTTTGCTTTCCTGGGCCCGGACGACTGCTGGTACAATCCATAGTACAATAAGCCCGGACAATGCGATTAAGATATTTTTTGAAATACGGTGCATCTTTAAGATTTTGTAATTCTTCTCCATCTTCAGCCAAACTATTCTTCTATTGGAGGTAATTCCAATTTTTCCCCGGTCAGTTCAGCCTTTTTTATTACTTCCCATCGTGGAAAATTGCCCGCTTTGTCCACCAGGTAGTCCTTGTATATTTTGGAATCCAGATCGGGTCCGGGTATCTTTTCAAGAATCGATTCTATTAGTACCACGTCAGCCTTGAGTTTCCTGGGAACTTTATCCGTTATTTTTGGAAAGTCTTCCTGATCCCTCGATCCACGGGTGTCAAACAGTTGACCGATCCCATCCATCATCACATTTTTTGTCCGCACCATTCGCATTTCTGCATTGTATGAAAAAATCCAGTCACGGTGCTTATCCGTTTGTCCAGTCAGAAACGGAACAAGGTTTTTGCCGTCAAACTCATAATCCGGGGGAAGCGGACTGCCGGTTAATGCGGCAATGGTTGGGGCAATATCAGACAGATCACTCAGCTCTTCTGTTTCGCCGCGTGCTTTAACAAATCCGGGAGCATAAACAAAAAGAGGCACTTTGGCTCCCCGTTCACGAATGCACCCCTTCAATCCCTTGCCATGCTCCGTGGTGCCGTTGTCGGTGGTTACAATGATTACTGTATTATCCATCACTCCAAGCTTTTCACAATGGCGAATCAGTTCGCCCACGCAATAATCCAGGTACTGTACATGATAGTTCATGCCAGGTGGCGTCTTTTTGACCAGCTTACCGTCAGGAGATAGAACATCTATTTTTTGAGTCCCGGGATAGAAATTCGGATCCATTGGGGGAACACCCGGATAACCCATGCCATCATGGTCAAAGTCCCAGTTCTGATGGCCCATGTGTGAGGTCCAATAGACAAAAAATGGCGTTTGTTCATCTACCTTCCTTCCCATGAAATCTTTCATGTATTTCACTTCAATTTCAGCAGCAAAATCATCCCAATTGGTTTTATAGCCCCCTGACTCAGTAGGGTGATTACTTAAAGAATAACCAGGATTCCAGTAAAATGAAGGTTTTCCTTTGCCGTTTGGACCCATGGTTTTTTTTGCCGGATCTGAGCGCGCAGCTTCTTTACCAGGGGTCATAACATATTCATCGAATTTGTAGCCAGACTGCTCTCCCCCGAGCTGCCATTTGCCAATCATCTGACATTTATAGCCAGCGTTATGAGCGATTACACCCAGGGTCAGATGGTAATCATACACCGGACTGCCCGGATCTCCATCACCCGGTCCAAATCCATTGGACCACCATTGCGTACGGTGGGCATACCTTCCCGTCATGATCAATCCCCGTGAAGGATGACAAAGGGGAGTGGCCCAGAAGTCCTTGAACTGTACACCTTCGTTCTTCATCATTTCCAGCACAGGAGTGGTGCAGGGAGCATCATCCGGATAGGTACGGTTTGGGATTCTGTATGTGGGGAACTCTTTCGCTGATATATCATCGGCAAACACCAGGATGATATTGGGTTTTTTTTTCATGGAGGAATCCCCTGCACTGACCGCGGTAGAGATTAAGCCGGTAGTCAACAAAACGATTCCCAACACAACAGTGGATAGGTATTTCTTATACATGGATTTTCCAGTTTTTATTCTTTCATCAACTGATTATTAATATTTATTGCTGAACATTCTCTCTTCATCTTTCCAGTCGGCACCCGGCACCCAATAATCCCCTCCAAATTCATAGGCCCCTATGTCAGGAGCTTTGCCAGAGAAGGGAGTTTTCGTCCAATCCATTATGACGCCGGCATCAATAAGAGAAGAACCGTGCCTGGGCATGAAATTTTGATTCAAGAAATCAGTTATCATGGGGTCAGTACCAATATAATTGTTGAAAATATGACCTTCCTTCTGGGACAGGGTATCACTGGTGCTCCATCCTCCGGTAATGTTCCGGAATACATTATTAAAAACAAGGGATTGGCTGTTCTGCACCTCAAGTGCTGGAGTAGTTTTATCAATATAATGTGGGGCAATGCTTTCGGAATAGACAGCAAGGAGCATATCATTGGCACCTTCGCGATCGGGACGCCCGATATTCAGGATGGTATTATTGTAGACCAGATTCTCATCTCCCTTTACAACAATCCCGCAACCCCCTATGTTCCAGACCACATTATGATGAATCTCTATCTGCCGTGTGCGGTCATCACCTCGAATTCCTATCCCTCCACCCCATCTAAGCTCTCTTCCAGGCTCGATTCCGGGTACGGCATCATGGACCCAGTTATACCTTATCACTGTTCCCCGGCAATTCGGACGCTGTGTATACACCATTGAGCCGTCATGGCTTCCTCCGCACCTGGCCATTAATCCACCATATGCTTCAGAGTATTCCAGCACATTATTATATCCTTGAAACCATACACAAACAGATCCGGAATTATAAAAGGTGCATTTCCTGATTATATTCCCATCGGATTTAGGATCAGTACTGGTATTAAAAATATAGAGGGGAACATGAGAGAGTGAAACGTCCCATGAGAAGTCATGAAAAATGGAATTCTCGACCAGGTTTCCTTCCCCCCTGATGTGCAGTCCGGATAACTGTCCGTCTGCAAAACAGCAGTGGATCACAGAGTTATGATCACCCGTGATAAAACAGCCCACATCGGGTAAGGGTATATTAAAATCCACAAATATCTTTTCCATCAGATTGTAGCCGTATGTGCTTTGTCTGAAATGACAGTTCCTTAGGGTCATGTGATTGCAATTCCTGAATAGAAAGCTCCCAGCTTGCATGTTGATGTTCTCAAATTCCACAAATGCCAGATTCTCTGCCACCAGTACCCGGTCATGGATCCTTACTTCCACGGTATGGTCGTTTGGTGATCCTGAATCAGGGGTATATATATAGAGGTACCCCTTTTCGCGGTCAAAGAACCACTCACAGGGTGCATCAAGGGCCTCATATTTCCCTACCAGGTAAAAGCGGTCATCCTCCCACCTTTCATACTGGTGTTTGTTACTTTCGTTTCCCTGAACATAATCCAGGGTGTCGTATTTAAATGAGCCTTCAATGGGATCAAAGTCCCTGACCGTCTTATTCCATGTAAAAAACTGATGGGCACCATTGAGTACTAAGGTGGCCCCGTTCCAGTCAATCTTCGAATCTTTCAGCTCTTCACACGCCAGGTTACCATGATAACTGCCCCTGGTTGTATGAGCCCATTTACTACAGGACCAGAGGTCTTCCGGGTATCTCATATTGGGCCACCTGGCTTCTACCATCATAACACCATCGCAAAATACCTGTTTCACATCTCCGGTCCATTTCACCCTGAATATCCCGTTCCTGTCCGGTTCCCATCTATTATTCACCAGAACTGTTCCTGTCAGGTTTACATGAGCACCATCACGGGCCTTAATTACAACAGGACTCGAGGCGGTTCCCGGGTTTTTTATCCTTACCGCTTCACGGTAAGTTCCAGCCTCAAGTATGCACATGTCACCTGCCTGCAGGAATTCAGTTGCCTTGCCTATGGTTTGAAATGGCTGTTCCCTTGTGCCCGGATTCTGGTCATCACCTTCAGGGGATACATGGAATACATCCTGGTTCTGCTGAGCGTAGCCAATCTGACTGGAAATAATGATCATAAAAGGCAATAGTATCCAGGAGTTCCTCATAATAATATTATTTTGATTTATATCTTGGTAATATATAGGTCCTGATGGCCTGCTCTTTCCATAGCCTGTCCATCTCTTCAACTTTCTCAGGATAGGCATCTGCAAGATCATTTAACTCTGTCCTGTCATACGCCATATTATAGAGTTCCCAATCTTCCAGTCCAGGAACCACAAACGGACGGGAGGTTCTTTCATAAACCAGTTTCCAGTCGCCCACTCTGATCGCGCAATGGCCACCATGCTCCCATAAAATAAAATCCCTCTCAATATTTTCATTACGGAATGCCGGTACCAGGCTTTTCCCTTCCAAGGGCATGATCTGATGTCCATCATACTCTGAAGGGTAATCAGCACCGGAGACTTCGATGCATGTAGCCATGATATCAATAAGGTGTCCGGCTTGATTCCTAAATTCACCAGGTGCCTCTAATCCATCGGGCCAACTGATGATAAGTGGTGTGGAAATTCCGCCCTCATGATTCCAGACCTTAAATTTCCGGAAAGGAGTATTGGATACATTTGCCCATTCCATCCCGTAAGAAACATAGGTGTCTGCTGCACCGGGCATCACTCCCTGGCCCATCCTCACCGGCCGGCCGTCACGGGTATATTCGGGTATCATGTTGTGCTGCAGCTCTTCTCTGGACATAGGATTCCCTGCCATGCTTTCCCAGTTTTCGGGGGTCACGGGACTTCCAGCCCCTTTGCCTTCCCTGCTTGCACCATTATCCTGCAGGTAAAAAATCAGGGTATTATCAAATTCACCTTTATCTTTCAGGCTTTTTACAATCCTGCCTATGCCCTGATCCATGATATCGACCATGGTTGCATACACCTGCATGCGCCTGATCATCCAATCCTTATTTTCCTCGTCCTCCCAGCCTTTATATTCGGCGGGAGAAATTCCCCATGCGGGATCAATCAATCCCATATCAACCAGCCGTTTGAATCGTTCTTTCCGGATAGGTTCCCAGCCCTGATCATACATTCCATCATACTTTTTTATTTCATCCTCCGGGGCATGCATGGGCCAGTGCGCAGCAGTATAGGCCACATACATAAAAAAGGGTGTAGAGGGATCATGGTCTGCGATATACTTAACTGCATTGTCAGAGATGGCATCGGTATAATAAAAATCTCTGAGATCTTCTACAGGGTATTCAGGATCATTAAAAGGAGATATCCGGGTATTGTCCCTTGTGAGGGTCCCGGGATCCCAAAATGAGCCTGCTCCCATTATGGTACCGTAGAACTTATTAAAACCTCTTTGTAGTGGCCAACTGCCTTTCGGGCCATCGGGTGCAAGCTGGCCCGTTAGATGCCATTTTCCAACTGCATAGTTCATGTATCCGCTTGTCTTTAATGCCTCGGCAATGGTAAGCGCATGATTGCTGATCTCCCCCTGGTATCCCGGCAGCTCACCTCTTTGATTAGGCCCACCCCCTCCCATTCCGGCCTGGTGTGGATACAAACCGGTTATCAGGGATCCACGGGTTGGATGGCATCTTGCGGTATTGTAAAACTGAGTAAATCTCAGCCCGTTGTAGGCCAGCTCATCCAGGTTGGGCGTACGGATTTCCCCCCCGTAGCATCCAAGATCAGAAAAACCCATATCATCTGATAGAATAATTATAATATTGGGTGGCTTTTCTTCCCCCTCGTTACAGGAACTAAGGCTGCCAAGCATAAGCAACAATATGCTGCATGCAAAACAGCTCCCTGTTCTTTTTTTCATATCGCTGATCTTATGCATATTATTTTTCCAGATCCAGGATCCTTATGTTGCGAAAAGCCACTCGGGCACCATGATCCTGAAGAAGAATATTTCCCCGTTCAGTTTTGAAAAATTCTTCCGGAATTTCGTATTTTGTACCCTTCTTTTCCTCATTTCTTACAGCAACGATCTTTGACCATTCGCTGCCCGGTATGTGGTCTACCACAACATCTACTGTCTGGGTTCCATTTAGCCAGCACTCTAAACGCTCCTTGTCCTCCTCTTCATTACGAAGTACGATACGGACCTGGTTAAACTCTCCGGGTTTTTTAGCGATATCCGCCGGAGAGGGTATCAGTCCGTAAATAGCCCCTGCGGCCCGCACTCCTTTTCCTTTGATATTGTAGGAATCGTACAATTGAAACTCAGGTGCCACCATCCAGGGCAGGCGCTTATCTGTATCTTCATCAACCCTGAACAGGATGCCGCTATTGCCTCTTTCGGCCAGGTCATATTCGAGCCGCAGATCGAAATATTTAAACTCTTTTTTGGTAACCAGGTCACCACCACCCTTTTGCGTCATCACCAACTCCTCATTGATGATCTGCCATTCCGGATTAATGGACCCGGAGCGGTAATTCCGCCAGTGTTCCATGGTCTTCCCGCCAAACAATAATAAGAATCCCTGTTTCTTCTCTATTTTGCTCAGAGTGTTGACCTGGGCAGATATTTCAGCAACGGACATAAGCAAAATGCCGGTCAGTAATAATATCAATCGATTTTTGCGCACTGAATTAAGTTTTGTCAGGTTTAACTAATAAATCTGTTTACATCTTCCAGCCTTCACGAAACCCGGGGTTAATAAATTCGTTGGCCTCATCACTATTGATAAAAGCCATTTTCTCACCATCCCACAGCAATTTCTTACCGGGAACACGAAGGGCTGCCACACCGATCAAAACCATTTCCGTAAGCCTGCTGCCAAATTCAAAGTCGGAGATGGAAGGCTTGCCCCCTTTGCAGGCATCCACCCATTCCTGATGGTGATTGGAAACACGTTCAATGACCTGTTTGGGTTTATTATTTTCATATTCTACCTTTTTGGAATCAGGATAGACGCTAAGGCCTGCCGCGCCATGGGAACCATGCTTAACAACGCCCTTTTCTCCGATGATTAAAGCCCCGTTTCCACTGATCGGCTTGCCTGCTGTATACAATTCTGGTCTTTCGGGAACCAGGCCGCCGTCATGCCAGGAGAGCTTAAGGGGTGGAAAACCATCCCGTGCGGGGAATTCATATCTTATGATGGATGAAGCAGGGATGGTCTCTTTGTTCATGGCCTGCATGTCCGTTTTGATGGCCTCTTTCCAGCGCTTTGTACCATCCATCATAGAGGACCAGAATCCCATATCCGGATTGTATGACACAGCAGCTTCCACACTGGTTGGAGCTCCCAGATTCAATGCCCAGCATGCAGGATCCAATATATGACAACCCATGTCTCCCAGGGCCCCGGTACCAAAATCGAACCAGGAACGCCAGAAGATGGGAGCGTAAATTGGGTGATAGGGACGATATTCAGCCGGACCAAGCCAGAGATCCCAGTCGAGGGTATCGGGTACCGGCGGGGTTTCGGTGGGCCTGTGCAAGCTGGACGGAAAAGCATAGCCTCCCTGGGGACGGTTGCTCCACGCACGTACTTCATGTACATCTCCCAGAACCCCGTCCCAGATAAGTTCACAGCACTCCCTAATATAATCTGATGAGTGGCCCTGGTTGCCCATTTGGGTCATAACCCCAGCTTTACGTGCCGCCTCACCAATTTTACGAACCTCATAAACCGAGTGGGCCAGTGGTTTCTCACAATACACATGCTTTCCCTTCTCAATGGCGGACATTACGGCTCCATAGTGACTATGGTCGGGAGTTGAAACAATCACAGCATCGATATCTTTGCTCATCTTGTCGAACATCACCCTGTAATCCCTGAAAACCTTTGCATCGGGGTAGGTGGCGATACTGCCCTTTGCCCGTATCATGTCCACATCACACAACGCTGCGATATTCTCAGTCTGAGGCAGTTTCCTGAGGTTGCCCCCCCCTTGCCCGCCAACACCTATGGCGGCAATATTGAGTTTATTACTGGGTGCATTTTTCCCAAGGACCGATGCCGGGACAATACTGAATGCTGCCGCTGATGCAGTGGTCTTTACAAATTTCCTGCGTGACATTGATTGCCGAATATTACCGGTCAACTTGACTGCTGATTGATTAGTCTTTTTCATTGTTATATAAATGTTAACGCTCATCAAACCCGGGTTTGCTCATTAACAAAGTTGTTAAATATCACCAAGTATCACAGGGTTTTATAATTCAAACTATAGGGTGATATGTTCTGTTAATATCACATTTGACTTCAATTTATTATCATTTCACCCCATAGTCAGACGGATTGTATGGCTAAATTTAAGAACCAATAAAAAAGTACTAACGGAATGAAAACAGAATCGCTAAAAAGTAGGATACTCCTTGTGGTAACTGGAATAGTTATGGTTTTTAGCAGTGGATGCCGGGTGACACCGGGTGATCGGGAAACTGCTGCCCCGAACATCATTCTTTTTTTTGTTGATGACAATGTAGCGGAAACCATTAAAGCCGGGGGACTTTGTCCGAATATATCAAGCATTGCCAATCAGGGAATAAGCTTCACCAGGTCATATACCCCGGCAGGTGTCTGTGGGCCCTCCCGTTTCTGTGTGCTGACAGGAAGGGTCCCTTCCCGTTGCATAAACGAAAAATACCGTATTCCGGAATCCAGGATACACGGTTCCACCTCCATGGGTGGAATGACCATAGAAGGGCAACTGATCCCGGGTGAACCCAAAATTTTATCAAAAGAGTGGAATCTTGGAAAGCTGATGCAGCTGGGAGGCTATAAAACCTTCTATACAGGTAAGGTCCACGGACATATGCAGGATTCACCGGTAGATCCCGAGCTTGTAAAAGCTTCCAAAACAGATCCCTGGAAAAACCAGGAATTGATGCGTTCAAGATTGCAGGCTTCCGGATGGGACTGGGCTGAAGCCCTTTCTGCAGGAAACCTGAACAGCTGGGGGGAAGAAAAAAACAGTCAGCATTGCCCTGAATTAAGGGCCGATGCCACCATACGTTTCATTGAGAAAAACAGTGACCAGCCCTTTCTCTGTTATATCGCGGAAAACCTGATGCATGCTCCACCGCCCCATCTGGATATGAAAAAAGATCCGCTTGTGGCCTTCGATGGCATCAGGCTCGAAAAGCTTCCCGACGTCATGCCTTCGAGGGAATCTGTCTTTGAGCGGGTGCGCGAGGCAGGTTTGGATGAAACCAGGTCTGCAGCCTTGCTATGGCTGGACGATATGGTGGGTGCCATACTCGGCAAGCTTGACGAACTGGGGCTTCGAGAAAATACAATGATCGTATTCATACAGGATAACGGGCACTCCTGGGGAGGGAAAAACTCCTGCTATGAAGGGGGCATCAGGGTGGATCCAGTTTATATCAGCTGGCCGGCCGGGGAAATTATTCCCGGCAGCACCAGTTCTTCGCTGATCCAGAGTATTGACCTGATCCCAACGTTCATGGATGTGGCAGGGATCAATAAGCCCGTTGATTGTCAACTGGATGGAAATAGCATACTCCCCATCCTCAATGATCCCCAGGCTAAAGTACATGATTTTCTTTACGCTGAAATGGGATATGCAAGGGCAGTGACAGAAGACAGATGGAAATATATTGCCTTCCGGATCCCTGAAAGCCGACAGCTAAACAGCTTGGAAACAAAATGGTACGAGGAAATGGAGCAGTTTGACAGAACAGGATGGACCCAGAGTCTGCAACGCAGGATTCTGCAGAGCGGCGATAATATTCCGCATGTTAGTGAGACATACCGTTGGCGCCCTGATAATTATTTTGATACCGACCAGCTCTATGATATTTCGGTGGATGTGCAGGAAACTAATAATCTGGCGGCGAATCCGAACTATTCTGCTATCCTGGCCAGGATGAAAGAGAAGATGAGGGAAGTATGCCTGGAGCTTCCCGGGACCTTTGCCGAATTTAAAACCGAGGATGATTGCTCCGAAGACTTCAGGGCCATGTTGGAGAATGCCAGATTGGCACCAATTGCCCCCATAGATCACGAGAATTTCGAACACCGTTTGAAATGGCTACAATCGAAAGCTCCTAAAAAGAATATGAACTAACTTTTACCATATTTAAAAATCATGAAAAAAATAACCACATTACTGCTATCCACAGCCATGGCAATTTCACTAATAGCCCAGGATAAAAATTTCCCTGCGCAGAACATCTACTCGGATTATGCCGGCCCCTTTACCGGTGACTGGAAGGGATTATGGCTAGAAGGAGAGCCCAAGTTCCCTGACATCAGTGCCCAGGTAATTCCCCTTGGCGGCGGGGAATACAGGATCAGGTTGACGCCCACCCTGGATGCCCGGTGTGAGCCCTTTGCCATTGTTGATGCAGTGGAAAAGAACGGGGAACTCCTTATTCAGGATAAGCAGTACTTCGGCAAAATATCGAATCAGGTTTTTACAGGAGGCAGGAGAAAAGATAAAAAGGCACATTTTAATATGGAGAAGATCGTTCGCCTCTCTCCCACCCTTGGGGCAGAACCACTCCAAGGTGCCCTTGTTATGTTTGACGGTACCAACCTGGATAAATGGCGGATGCCAAAACCAGGAGACTGGAAAATAATGGAAAATGGTGCAGTGCAATCCTTTATTGGCAGTGGGTCCCTAACGACAAAAAGGAGTTTTAAAGATCTCCGGGTCCACCTTGAATTCCGGACTCCCTTCGTGCCTGAAAAACGTCTTTCAGCTGAGGGAAACAGCGGAATCAAATTCCAGAAGGTCTATGAGATCCAGATCCTTGACACCTATGGTTCAGAAGGATACTGGGCGGAATGCGGGTCCGTTTATCATGTGCAGGCACCCTATGTCAACATGTGTGCCCCTCCGCTGCAGTGGCAGACATATGATATTACCTTTTATGCTGCCCGGTTCAATGAAAAGGGAGAAAAATTAAGCCATGCGAAGGTGTCTGTTATTCATAACGGGGTTGCTGTACAAAAAGATACGGAGATTGAACGGGTAACCGGGGGCACCGCCCTCCTCCCCAGAAGCGGATCACCCAAGGATCCGGCTCCCTTTACGCTTCAATCCCACAGCGGACAGGTACAGTTCCGCAATATTTGGGTGGTTGAGTTGTGAGAAAGGCCATAGTATCCCCTGACCGTAAAAATTCATAAATATCTTTTTGGAAAATCATCTTTCAGGCCCATCTTTTCAAAGGGGATCTGCTTAAATCCAATTTTAAGGGCTGGGGATGCCGGCTTGAGATCATAATTCCCATTTTCCCAGTCTTCAAAAAGTGGATCGAGGTCATACACACTCTCGGTATCATATCCATTATCCCTCAGTAATTTAAGCATCTCATCCCCGGGGACAAGTTTTTGCCCTTCAGCATAATACAGATTCTTATCCAGCTTTACATCCTTAACATCTTCTTCAATAAGTTCTTTGAAAAATTTACCATAGATCTCCGTGGTATTGCCCCGGGGAACATAATAGATATTGTTCTCGAAAACCGAACCTGAAAAAGGCCAACCCTTAAATTGTCCGATCCTGGCAATGATAATATTATTCCTGATCACATTGGCCCCTTTTGAGATAAAACAGAAGCCGCCTTTTTCTGGGTCCAGTGATATCATAATATTCCCTTCCCATAACATATTTTCCTGGTTGTCATCGGAGCGCATCATGGAATTTCCATTGTTGATCCCTTCAATATAATTGTACCTGAACACATTATCATCTCCAGCCCCCGAGCAGTTAATCACAGCACCATCCCCCAGCATGAGTGAAGCATTCACACAATAGTTATATTCGACCACATTTCCCCTTCCATGCAAGTATCTGGTACGATTCTCATAGCTGGGATCCTTCATGTCTATCTCAAACCATCGTATGGACCGTCCGCATTCCCTCCAATCCCTGTAATCTTCATGCATATCATTTTCAAGCGGAACCGAGAAATACTTTTCACGTACACCGCTGATACATATGGCTTTCCGCGGCAGGTCGTGAAAATAATTATGCGCAATACGATTTCGTCCGCTCTGCCAGGCAATGACCTGTTGTGAGTGCCAATAGATCTGGCCGTTATGATGAATATGGTTGTTCTCCACAATATTGTTCTTATTTACGTCCTTGGTTCCTGGCCCATATCCCAGCATAACCACAGCCGATTGTCCCAGCTCATGAAAGTGACATTTGCTGACCCTTATTCTCTGTGCAAAAAGATCCATTCGAATACCGTTTCCCCCGGCATTGTAAAAATGGCATTCCTCCACACTGCAGTCTTCGGCCCCACGGAACCGTAACATGGCATTGTCCTTGTCGAGCATTTCCCAGTCATGTTGCATCCCGGCATCATCATCGTCCCACTTGCCTCGATCGCCCCTGGTAAAGGTCAGTCCCGAGAAATGAATACCACGTACGGGCCTGTCCTGAAACTCATCGGCATCCCCATATCCCTCAATCCCTTCTCCCTCAACGCGAATAAATTCCTGCAGTCCGGGAGCTGTGATATTCTTTCCCGGAGCTGTTCCCTCAGGCCAGATATATATTTTTCCTGATTGTGTATTGATGATCCATTCACCTGGAGTGTCCAGGCCTTCGGGGACATTTTCTATCCAAATAGTTTCTTCGTTCTCATGACGTTTCAGTGGCAGCATGGGATAAGTGCAGGGTATGGCGGTTTGTAATATCCCCTTTTTAAGGTCCACCGACTTCAGCGGAAGAATATTCATGAGCCAGGGTTTACATGGGCGGACAATCAGTTCAATATCTTCCTTATTCGTCCAGTCTGATACAGGTGCACTGGCAGGGAATTTCAGGATATCCAGGGAATTATCGTAAAAAGGCATGATCTTCCCTGTGAGTTCCTCTCCCTCGTTAACAGGGGCAAAACCTTTTGTCCTTGCCCTTGGCAGACGCCTGTCTCCCATATAAAGGGTATGAAAACTCTCCAGTTGAGCCGGGATCTCAGCCTCCCAGATCCTGCCATGTGCAACTGCGGGTAATCCATCTGGATTTTCCGTAACTTTTCTCCAGCCTGAAACAGCAACATCTGCTGTCAGTACAGGTTCTTCACCCGGGTAGTTCCGGTAAGTAATTTTGTAGCCTCCAGTGGCAGCATCCTGAACGCCCAGCACCAATGTTTCCTCCAGGATATATGTGCCTCCACGAAACATGACATCAATATCCTTATCCATTCCCTTACTGATCCTGTCACGCACAGCATCCCTGGCTTTTTTCAATGTTTTGAAGGGACCATCTGTCCGGGTATCATCAGGTGAGGGTAAAGTCCCTGACCAGTGATCATCCCCAGATGGTGAAACAAAGAAATCTGCTTTTACCGGTGTCCTTCCATCCGGCATGACATGGTCATCAGTCACCTGTTGTTCCCGGTGAAGTGCATCTCCGCGGGATCCTGCATATACTGTCACAATGAAGGGGAGTGCAATAACTCCCAATACAATACAAGAATAAATAAGTTTCATTTTCATTTTCGTAAAATCCAGACCTAATACTTGAAAGTAAAGATAATTCTGAGGTCAGATCGGGGAAGGGAGATATGTTTATTATAAAGGGTCAAAAAAACCATTCAGGAAAGTGGACAGATTGAGAGCTGAAAGGCCATATCGCCCTATAGATTGAACTATATAACCCTTTGATGCAAATTAATATTTAACAAATTTGTAAATGAGAAATGTAATCAACTGAAACACACAACCTAAAAAATCTGAATCATGAGTGACAGGAGAAGTTTTATAAAAAAAACTACTTTGGGAGCTGCCGGTATTTCCTTCGGAGCAACCGGATTTTCAGCTAAATCATACGGACAAATAATTGGTGCCAATGACAAAGTCGTAATGGGCATTGTTGGCCTGCGGGGTCGCGGGAAAGGACTGATGAAAAATTTCGCAGGTATGTATGGTGAGGGTGTGGTGATTAAAACCATATGCGATGTGGATTCACAATGGTTTGAGCGCAGCATTGAAATGGTAGCTGACCTGCAGAATGGCAAGAAACCAGGAACCATTGGTGACATGCGCAAAATGTATGAAGATCCCGACATCGACGCTGTCGGCATTGCCACGCCAAATCACTGGCATGCCCTGGCAACAATCTGGGCCTGCCAGGCTGGTAAACATGTGTACGTTGAAAAGCCGAGTTCGCATAATGTATGGGAAGGCCGAAAAATGATAGAGGCAGCTAGAAAATACAATCGTGTGGTTCAGGTAGGCTTCCAGAACCGCTCTAAAAGTTCGGTCATGCAAGCGATGACTTTTCTACATAGCGGGGGAATTGGAGATGTATACATGGCACGGGGACTTTGTTTCAAACCACGCAATTCGTTCGGTATCACTAATGACAGTCAACCACCTGAAAACCTGGATTATAATATGTGGCTGGGGCCAGCAAAATGGCGTCTGTACAATGAAAAGAAAGGGCATTATAACTGGCACTGGCACTGGGATACCGGAAATGGTGATTCAGGCAATCAGGGACCTCACCAGTGGGATGTGGCACGCTGGGGTCTTAATAAAAAGGTGCACCCGGTAAAAGTTCAGAGTATGGGTGGAATTTATGGCATCTCACCCCATGAGTGTTCCCAGGAAACACCCAATACGGAAATTTCTGTGGTTGAATATGAAGATGGAACGATCCTTGAGTTTGAAACCCGTGGTCGTTTTACCAATGCTGAATCCAGTGAAAGTGTTAGAATTGGAAACCTGTTCTATGGATCCGAAGGTTGGATGGAAGTTAACGGAGGTACCTGGAATGCATACAGAGAAAGGGAAACAGAACCCTTTGCCAGCTCTAAGATTAAGGAAGATGCAGCAGTTAACGGGGACCAGACCTTCATTACAGCTCCTGACAGCAAAGGGCATTTTGGGAATTTTATTGAAGCCGTCCGCTCAGGCAACCCACGTGATCTGAACTGTGATATTGCCGTTGGCCATATGTCCACATCTCTTGTCCATATAGCAAATATTGCCTACAGGGTTGGAGAAACACTTCGCTTTAACGGGGAATTTGAAAAGTTTATTGACCACAATGTAGCAGATATGATGCTGACCCGGAACTACAGGCCTCCCTTTATCGTACCTGACCAAGTCTAGGATGATCCAATATGCGGCAGTCCTGATTATTCTAGCTTGTTCTGCTTGTTCCTGCCAGAAAAGAGTACAATCTGCTGAAGAAGAAGGATGCAGACGATTCCTTCTCTTAGATAGTCGTATCATTTCAGATACAGATAATACAATCCTTGAAGTTGGATCTGTAGAAAAACATGATGCCAATCCTCTTTTTGAGGAGGATAAATCGTGGGAGATGCGTTTCGATAATCTCTATGGAAATGTAATTTATGATGAAGAAGAGAAATTATACAAATGTTGGTATAGCCCGTTTATTGTTGATCACTCTGCAAAAGGAATGACGCTGAAGGAGAGAGAGACTGATTATCCTGAAGGTAAAGGAATAAAAAGAGAGATGGGCATTTGTTATGCTATATCGATGGATGGAATAGAATGGGAAAAACCAAATCTGGGATTGGTTGAATACAATGGAAGCAGGCAAAATAATATTGTTTGGCGGGGCCCCCAAGGTGCAGGTATTTTTAAAGATTTGCACGAAAAAGATCCCGCCAGGCGTTACAAAATGATTTATCGGGGCATCAACATTAGTTTTTCGGCTGATGGTATTCATTGGAGCGATAAAATCAAGATTGAAGGAGTAAATGCAGCGGGTGACACACACAACAATGCACTTTGGGCTCCTTCAATCAATAAATATGTTGGAATTACACGAATGTGGGGAAAGGAATTGGGACGGGAAGTAGCACGAATTGAAAGCGATGATTTTATAAACTGGACGAAAGAAGAGGTGGTGCTAAAAGGGTTTGACAAGGATCTGCAGCCCTACGCTATGCCAACTTTTTATTATGCAGGAGTATATTTAGGCTTGGCAGCTATTCACCAGCAGAGCTCGGACAGGGTATGGACAGAATTAACCTGGAGTCCGGATACAAAAAAATGGCACAGAATTAGCCCTGGAACACCTCTAATCCCAAATTCACAACAGAAGTTAGACTACGATTATGGATGTGTATATGCATGTGCTTATCCTGTTTTTAAAAATGAGGAAATTTTGCTCTATTACGGGGGTAGTGATTGGCTTCATTATGGCTGGCGGTCAGGTTCACTATGCCTTGCCAAAATGCGACCCGATGGCTTCGCTGGTTATACTCCGCAGATCTCAAATATGCAGGCCTCTTTGACCACTACCCCAATCGCTTATAATGGGCAATCCATCAGAATTACAGCCGATATAGAAGAGGGAGGTTTTTTAAAAACGATTGTCTTAGATCAATGGTTCGTTAAACTTTTAAGCGGCCATAGTGCCGTATAGTATGAGTTCTTTGATGTAGTTCTGATTTTTGATAGAGTATGGGCGGATACCGAACACGTCAATAAATCTTTTTAGCAGTAAGGTGTTGTGATTCATTGTTTTAATGTCTGACATTGAGAATGCTCCTCTTTCTTCCTTGGGTATACTCAACCAGTGGATTGCCTTGGCAATGTTTAAGGATGTCAGCGAAGCATTGAACTGGAAATGTAATTTGTTTTCACTTCTTGCCTGAGAGTCATTCAATCCGGTATGCTGTTTTCCATCGCGGTAGAGGAATTCAATTTGGTAACGGCTCTGGTAATAGAGCAGTACATCTGAGGGATTCATTGACACATCCGTACTGAAATAAAGCTTGCGTGCATCTTTCCCATTGGCTTTTAGGTATGTCACATGGACCAGCATAATATTACGCTTGAGCGATTTGGAATAGACCTCCGCGGCATACACGGATGATTCTTCATCCTCGGATATGAATGTGAAGTATTCTTTATTGATGTCCTTAATGATGATCTTACCATCGTACTTACGGGGT